>ERZ827471.711-NODE-711-length-26107-cov-5.431637_pt1 | contig 26107 bp, 24 predicted proteins | sample MGYA00519772_ERZ827471 | MGnify/ENA primary metagenome ERZ827471 (study PRJEB31778, sample SAMEA3449315) | human gut metagenome | biome: human gut; feature: human-associated habitat; material: faeces | place: United Kingdom | collected 2010/2012 ...
ATTTTGGGAGGGGCCTCCCACCAAGCAGGCAACTTGACACCCCCGTACTCTGCCCGCCCGAACGAAGCACAAACCCCGCTCGCCCCTCCCAAAATTCTCACAGTAAGGAAATTTGCGTCTCCCCCCGATCCTCCGGCTTCAGCAGCGCCCCCGCAGCCGGGAGGCTCCGGGCCCGGTAGCGGGCCTGGTTCACGATGGCCGTCTGGGCCAGGGGGGCGGCGTGGTCCACGGTGTTGGTCTTTTTCAAGGTCATCACCTGGACCCCTTGGGTGGACCGGGTGGTCTTGACCGGGATGCCGTCGGTCTGCAGCAGCAGGGCCCGGCCCTCGGTGGAGTAGAGGACCACCTCTTCCTCCTGCCCTTCCGGCAGGAAGAGGACGCTCTTCAAGGGGCTCTTGTCGGAATAAGCCCCGGTGAGCTTCTTCCGGCGGGTCACCGTCTGGTAGCTGGCCAGAGGGACCCGGGCCACTTTGCCGTTTTCAAAGAAGAAGAGGAGGTGGCCGGTGTAATCCCCCGCCAGGCAGGCCCAGAGGATGCTCTCCTCCGCCTCCATCTCCAGCTTGGCGGGGAGATAGTCTCCCAAGGCGCTGGCCTTGGTGTCGTCGAAGTCCCGCACGAAGGTCTTGTAGCACTGCTGGTGGTTGGTGAAGAGGAGGAGCTCCGCCCCGGTGTCGGTCTCCCAGTGGAAGGCGGGGCCGTCCCCCTCCTTGTACTTCTGCTCCCCGGACATCCGCAGGGACTGGGGGGAGATCTTTTTAAAATACCCCTCCCGGGAGAGGAAGAGGTGGACCGGCGCCACCGGCAGGTCGTCCTCCGCCGGGGCGGTCTCCACCAGTTGGTCCACGGGGAGGATCTCGGTGTGCCGGGGGGTGCCGTACTTCTTCTTCACCCCTTCCAGCTGGCGGATGATCTCCTTGCGGATCCGGGCGGGTTTGGCGATGAGGTCGGTGAGGTCGGCGATGTCCTTCTCCAGCTGCTGGGTCTCGGCGGTGCGTTTGAGGATGTACTCCTGGTTGATGTTCCGCAGGCGGATGTCCGCCACATACTCGGCCTGGACCCGGTCCAGGCCAAAGCCCGCCATGAGGTTGGGCACCACCATGGCGTCCTGCTCGGTCTCCCGGATGATGGCGATGGCCTTGTCGATGTCCAGGAGGATGACCCCCAGGCCCTGGAGGAGGTGGAGCTTCTCCTGCTTCTGCTGGAGGGTGAACTGGGCCCCCCGGCGGACGCAGTCGGACCGCCAGGCGGTCCACCGGTCCAGGATCTCCCCCACCCCCATGACCTTGGGCATCCCGTCCACCAGGACGTTGAAGTTGCAGGCGAAGGAGTCCTGGAGGGGGGTGGCCCGGAAGAGCTTCTGCATGAGCTTGTCCGGGTCGGTGCCCCGTTTCAGGTCGATGGCCAGCTTCAGGCCGGACAGGTCGGTCTCGTCCCGCATGTCGGCCACTTCCCGGAGCTTGCCGGCCTTGATGAGCTCGGCCACCTTGTCCAGGATGGCCTCCACCGTGGTGGTGTAGGGGATCTCGTAGACCTCGATGAGGTTGTCCGCCTTCACATACCGCCACTTGGCCCGGACCTTGAAGGAGCCCCGGCCGGTGGCGTAGATGGCGGCCAGCTCCTTCCGGTCGTAGAGCAGCTGGCCCCCGGTGGGAAAGTCCGGGGCCAGGATGGTGTCCAGCAGGTCGCTCTCCGGGTGGCGGATCCGGGCGATGGCCCCGTCGCACACCTCCGCCAGGTTAAACCCGCAGAGGTTGGAGGCCATGCCCACGGCGATGCCCATGTTGGCCGAGACCAGAATGTTGGGGAAGGAGGTGGGCAGGAGGAGGGGCTCGGTGAGGGTCCCGTCGTAGTTGGGGACAAAGTCCACCACGTCCTTGTCGATGTCCCGGAAGAGCTCTTCACAGATCCCGTCCAGCTTGACCTCGGTGTACCGGGAGGCGGCGTAAGCCATGTCCCGGGAGTAGACCTTGCCGAAGTTGCCCTTGGAGTCCACCGGCGGGTGGAGGAGGGCGCCGTACCCCTTGGACAGGCGGACCATGGTCTCATAGATGGCCGCGTCCCCGTGGGGGTTGAGCTTCATGGTGGCCCCCACCACGTTGGCCGACTTGGTCCGCCCCCCGGTGAGCAGCTTCATCTGGTACATGGTGTACAGGAGCTTGCGGTGGGAGGGCTTGAACCCGTCGATCTCCGGGATGGCCCGGGAGATGATGACGCTCATGGCGTAGGGCATGTAGTTGAGTTCCAGGGTGTCGGTAATGGGCTGCTCCACCACTTCTCCGTGGAGGCCTGCGATCCCCTCGGGGGCAGTCCGTTTCTTTCCCCGGTCCGTTGGTTGTCTCTTTCTTGGCATAAAACCTTCCGTTCTTGTCCTGTAAAGTGTTGCGAGAAAACGCCTCGCAGGGGAGCGCCCGCAGGCGCCATGCAAGCGAACAACCGGGCGCAGCCCGGCTCTTAGCGCGCCGCAGTTTCGCCCTCCGCAGAGGGCGAAACTGCGTGCAATGCATGGTTTTGCCGGCTCAGCCGGTCAAACCAGGCTTCTCAGCCGCCAGGGCGCGCGCAGCGGCGGCATTCTCCAAACCGGCGGCAAGCCGCCGGCTTCATAGCAACGACCCGTGGCACCGGGGGCACTGGGTGGCGCTGGTGGGCACCAGTAGCAGGATCTTCCCGCAGTGGGGGCACCGCCCCCCCAGAATGATCAGCAGCAGCCCCAGGGCAGCCATGGCCAGGCCCACCCAGAGCTGGGAGAGGATGATGAAGAAGCAGCCGCAGACAATGATGGTCCAGCCGGTTTTTCTCGCTTGTCGATGGTCCATAAGGGTCTCCTTTCTTGGGGCAGGGGCCTGGCGGAGGTCAGGAAATGTCTGCCAGGTCCAAATATTTGTAGCCGTTGACCGCGATGTGCTCCTTCCGCCCCTGGGCATTCTCCCCCAGGAGCAGGTCGAAGACCTGGGCGGTGGCGGCAGCTTCCGTAGGCATCACCCGGATCAGGCGGCGGGTCTCCGGGTTCATGGTGGTCATCCACATCATCTCCGGGTCGTTCTCCCCCAGGCCCTTGGAGCGCTGGATCAGGGGCTTTTTGCTGGAGATCTGGCCCAGGATGTCCGCCTTTTCCTTTTCCGAGTAGGCAAACCAGGTCTTGCCCCCGGCGGTGATCTCATAGAGGGGGGACTCGGCGATGTAGACATACCCCTCCTGGATCAGGGTGGGGGTCAGCCGCCAGAGCATGGTGAGGATCAGGGTGCGGATCTGGTACCCGTCCACGTCGGCATCGGTGCAGATGACGATCTTGTTCCACCGGAGGTTGTCCAGGTTGAACAGGGAGAGGTCCTTGTTGTGCTTGTCCTGGACCTCCACCCCGCAGCCCATGACCTTGAGGAGATCGGTGATGATCTCGCTCTTAAAGATCTTGCCGTAGTCGGCTTTCAGGCAGTTGAGGATCTTCCCCCGGACGGGCATGATGCCCTGGAACTCCGCGTCCCGCCCCAGCTTCACCGAGCCCAGGGCGGAGTCCCCCTCCACGATGTACAGCTCCCGCCGGGCCACGTCTTTGGTGCGGCAGTCCACGAACTTCTGCACCCGGTTGGCGATGTCCACGGAGCCGGCCAGGCTCTTGCTCTTGATGGTCAGGCGGGCCTTCTCCCCTGCCTCCCGGCTGCGCTTGCTGATGAGGATCTGCCGGGCGGCCTCCTCGGCGGCCTGGGGGTTTTCCAGCAGGAAGATCTGCAGGTGCTCCCGGAGGAAGTCGGTCATCCCCTCCTGGAGGAAGCGGTTGTTCACCGCCTTCTTGGTCTGGTTCTCGTAGGAGGTCTGGGTGGAGAAGTTGTTGGAGACGAAGATGAGGGTCTCCTGCACGTCAGGCCAGGTGATCTTGGCCTCGTTCTTGTTGTATTTGCCGTTCTGCTTGAGCCACCCGTCCATGGCGGAGAGGAAGGCCGAGCGCATGGCCTTCTCCGGGGCGCCCCCGTGCTCCAGCCAGGAGGAGTTGTGGTAGTGCTCCACAATATGCGACGCCGGGCAGAAGCAGAAGGCGCAGGAGAGTTTGACTTTATAGTCGGGCTTGTCCGGCCGGTCCCGCCCGGTCCGCTCCCCGGACCAGAACTGGATGGGGGTGTGGGGGTGGTCCCCCGCCAGCTCCGCCACGTAGTCGGCGATGCCGTTTTCGTAGGCAAAGACGGTCTCGGCAAAGCCCTTCTCCCCCTGGTCCCGGAACCGGAAGACGATGCCGGCGTTCACCACCGCCTGGCGGTGGAGGACGTCGGTGAAGTACTCCGTGGGGATGTCGATCTGGGTAAAGACCTCCAGGTCGGGCAGCCAGGTGATGGTGGTGCCCGTCTTTTTCCGGTCGGCGGGGGCCACCTGCATCTCCCCCACCAGGCTGCCTTTTTCAAAGTGGAGGTCGTACCGCTTGCCGTCCCGGCGGACGGTGACGTCCATGAAGGCGGAGGCGTACTGGGTGGCGCAGGCGCCCAGGCCGTTGAGGCCCAGGGAGTACTCATAGTTGTCCCCGGCGGCGTTGTCATACTTGCCTCCGGCGTAGAGCTCGCAGAACACCAGCTCCCAGTTGTACTTGCCCACCTTCTCGTTCCAGTCCACGGGGCAGCCCCGGCCGAAGTCCTCCACCTGGATTCTCCCATCCCGGAAGCGGGTGAGGATGATCTCCCTGCCGTAGCCCTCCCGGGCCTCGTCGATGGCGTTGGAGAGGATCTCAAACACCGCGTGTTCGCACCCCTCCAGCCCGTCGGAGCCGAAGATCACCCCGGGGCGTTTGCGCACCCGGTCGGCCCCCTCCAGCATGGAGATGGAGTCGTTGCCGTATTCCTGTTTGCGTTTTGCCATGGAAGTTCTCCTTGTCCTGGAAAACGGGGGAAAACCGCCCGAAATCCGTAAAAAAGATTACCCTTTATCATAAGCCCATTCTCCGGGGGATGTCAAGGGTTTGCTGCCCCGCCGGCTTGGGATCAGGCCTTCCCGTCCAGGCGGATGACGGTGAGGTATTCCCCGTGCTGCTGGGCCAGGACCTCCTCAATCTGCTTTTTCAGGGCCGGCCGCTGGTCGGTCATGTCATAGGGCACCGCCAGGTCAAAGACCATCTTGGTCTGCTTGGCCCCCCGGACCAGGCGGAAGTCGTGGACCGACAGCCGGGGGCTGACGGCGGCCACCACCCCCTCCACCGCCTGGCGCATGGCATTCCACTCCGCGTCGTCCTCCACCACCGGGTCGTAGTGGATCACCAGGTGGACGTTGAGCGCCTCCAGCACCTGGCACTCGATCTCATCGATGAGGTCGTGGCAGGCCAGGGGGTCCTCCTGGGCGCTCATCTCCACGTGGACCGAGGCGAAGCACTGGCCGGGGCCGTAGTCGTGGACCAGCAGGTCGTGGAGGCCCAGGACCTTTTCGTGGGAGAGGATCAGGGCGCTGATCTTCTCCGCCAGCCCCCGGTCCGCCCCCTGGCCCAGGAGGGGGGAGATGGTCTCCCGGGCGATGCCCACCCCCGACCAGAGGATGAACACCGCCACCGCCAGGCCCACGTATCCGTCCACCGTGAGGTGGGCAAAGTGCTCCACCAGGCAGCCGGCCAGGACGGCGGCGGAGGAGATCACATCGTTCCGGCTGTCCACCGAGGTGGCCTGGAGGGTGGTGGACTGGATGTGCCGGCCCAGCCCGGCAAAGAACCGGGACATCCACAGCTTCCCCAGAATCGCAACGATGAGCACCCCAAAGACCACCGGCGAAGTGTCCACCGGCTGGGGGTGGAGGATCTTCCCCACCGAGGACTGGGCCAGGTCCGCCCCGATCACCAGGATCAACGCGGCCACCACCAGGCCGGAGATGTATTCATACCGGGCGTGGCCATAGGGGTGGTCGGCGTCCGCCGGCTGCTGGGCCATGCGGAACCCCAGCAGGGTCACCACCGAGGAGGCCGCGTCCGAGAGGTTGTTCACCCCGTCGGCCACAAGGGCCACCGACCCGGAGAACACCCCCGCCAGCACCTTGCCCAGGCACAGCAGGGCGTTGCACAGGATGCCCACCACCCCCGCCAGCTTTCCCACCGCCAGGCGGACGGCGGGGGAGTCCGGGTTCTGGGCGTTCTTCACGAACAGCCGCAGCAGCAGTTTTGTCATGGTCCCCTCACCTCTCACGTCTTTCTTGTTCCATGCTATGTGCCCTTCCCCACCCCGGTGCCGGAGAAAAAAAGAACCCCCAGGCCAGTTGCCTCTGCCTGGCCCGTGGGAGTATCCACTGTCACCTGGGTGACCCGGCGGTCTCTGCACCGCCTGCACATGTTTGGGTGATTATACCACAGCCCCACGCAGGAAGGCAAGGCTAACTTCCGGTCCTCGCAAGCCCACCCTCCCGGCCCCGGGCCCGGCTTGCGTTGCCGGGGAATTTCCTGTAAAATAGGGGAAAACCCTGTCCCTTTCTCCCCATTCCTATCTGGAGGTGCCTATGGCCCAAGACCTGCTCTTTCCTGGAAATATTCTCTCCCTCCACCGGGCCGCGGTGGATAAGCTGGCCCGGCAGGGCGACGGGGACGCTGCCCTGCTCTACCTGGTCCTGGCCGCCGGGGGGAACAGCGGGGCCCTCCCCTGGGGCCCGGAAAAGGTGGAGGGGGCCAAGAACACCCTCATCCAGCTGGGCCTGCTCCCCTCGGACGCCGCGGTCCTCCCCCCCGTCCCCCAGAAGCTGGAGGACGACCGCCCGCCGGAGTACACCTCCCAGGACATCGCCCAGGCCCTCCAGGACCGGAAGGGCTTCCGGGACCTGGTCCCGGCGGTGGAGCAGCTGCTGGGGAAGGTCCTCTCCCCCTCTGACCTGAAGATCCTCTACACCCTCTACGACTTTCTCGCCCTGCCGCCGGAGGTGCTGCTCACCCTCACCGGCTGGTGCGTGGAGCAGGCCAAGGCCAAGGGCCCCGGCCGGAAGCCCACCCTCCCCCAGATCCGCCGGGAGGCCTACAAGTGGCAGAAGGCGGGGATTGACACCCTGGAGGCCGCCGACGCCCACCTCCGCCGCCTCACCCGGCTCAACCAGCGGGGCACGGAGCTCATCCAGCTCCTCTTCGGGGAGAGCCGCGCCCCGGTGGCCAAGGAGGCGGAGTACCTGGACCAGTGGATCCAGAAGGGCTTTCCCGACGACCTCCTCCTCCTGGCCCGGGACCGGACCATCTACCATCTGCAGAGCTTCAAGTGGAGCTACATGAACGGCATCCTCAACCGCTGGCAGGCCAAGGGCCTGACCACCGTGGAGGCGGTGGAGGCCTACGACCGCTCCCACCGCCCCGCCTACGCCAAACCCCGGCCCGCCGCCGGCCCCGCCCCTGGACCGGGACGGCAGGGGGTGGTCTCCCGGGAGGACGTGGACCGGATGTTCCAGGAACTCCAACCCGCCGGGGGCGACCCCAGAAAGGAGGGCTGACCCATGTCCTACAGCCCAACCATCCTCGCCCGGGCAGAGGCCCGGCTGAAACAGGCCCAGGAGGCCCACCGCCGCCAGCAGGCCCAGCGGCAGGCCGCCATCCACCAGGCCCTGCCCCGGACGGCGGAGATCGACCGCCGCCTGCGCCAAACCGCCCCCCGGATCCTGGCGGCCTCCCTCCGCCAGGGCGCCAATCAGGAGGGCACCCTGGCCGCCCTCCGCCGGGAGAACCTGGCCCTCCAGGAGGAGGAGCGGGCCCTCCTCACCCAGGCCGGCTACCCCGCCGACGCCCTGGAGGACACCCCTCTCTGTCCCCTGTGCGGCGACCGGGGCTGGAAGGGGGCGGCCATGTGCTCCTGCCTGGGGGACCTCTGCCGCCAGGAGCAGATCGCCGAACTCTCCTCCCTGCTGGACCTGGGGGACCAGTCCTTCCAAACCTTCCGCCTGGACTACTACAGCGACCAGGTGGACCCCCAGTACGGCCGCTCCCCCCGGGAGGCCATGGCCCTCATCCTCCGGGTCTGCCGGCAGTATGGGGAGGGGTTCCCCCAGTACCCCCACCGGAACCTCTTCCTCTACGGGGCCCCCGGCCTGGGGAAGACCTTCCTGTCGGCCTGCATCGCCCGGACGGTGGCGGAGAAAGGGCGCTCCGTGGTCTACGACACCGCCACCAACGTCTTTGCCCGGTTTGAGGAAAAGAAGTTCCTCCGCTACGGGGAGGAGGCCCGCCAGGCCGGGGAGGACACCCGCCGCTACCTGGCCTGCGACCTGCTGATCCTGGACGACCTGGGCAGCGAGTTCACCTCCCCCTTCGTCCAGGCTGCCCTGTACCAGGTGGTGAACACCCGGCTCATCGACGGGAAGCACACGGTGATCTCCTCCAACTTAGACCCCGAGGGTATCCGCCAGCGGTACTCGGCCCAGGTGGCCTCCCGGCTCCAGGGGGAGTACCTCTGCCTGGGGTTCCTGGGAGAGGACATCCGGCGGCTGCGGAGAGGGCGGTGAGGCGTCCCCTCCTAAACATGGCCAAGTTGCCCTCCCAGCGGGCCGGGTTTGCTGTCGGCAGGTGGGTCCTTCTGGGACCCTCGCAGGTTAGCACCTGCAAGGTGGTCCTTCCCGCCCGGTCCCGGGCGGGGATCCAGGCTTTCTCTAAGAGAAAGCCCGGACGCAAAGAGTCGCGGGGGAGGGCCCCCGCCCCCCCATTCTATGGCCCGCTCGTTTCCACTCGCTCGTTTTGGCGTGGTGGGGCGCAGCGGGGCGGTGGTGGGGCTATTTCGAGGCCCATCTACGTGCCCTGATTTGGGGGCTTTCTTTTTTAGGATTTCTTCTGGAACACAGACAAAAACAGCACCTGTGAAATGCACAGGCGCTGGGCAGAATTCTATCATCAATCTTGATCCGGCACATATTCCGCAACGTCTCCCAACGAACAGTGCAGGATTTCACATAACTTATTGAGCGTATGGGTAGACACGGGCATATCTCGCTGCAGGCGTTGAACAGTAGCATGGCTCATGCCATGCTTGACGCGCAGAGTATAGGTAGTAACTTTTTGCTTCGCCATAGTTTCCCACAGCGGGCGATATCGAATCATATTCGTACAGCCCCTTCCGTCCCTTCATTATGGACAGAAAGGCAGGGCAAAGAACATGGCCATTATTTGGCCATGTTCTTTGCCCCATTTACGTCAGTTTTCATCTGGAATGTACTCCGCTATTTCTTCTAATCGACAATTTAAGATTTTACAGAGGCGGTCCAGGGTATAGGTCGACACTGGTTCATTTCTTTGTAAACGCTGCACCGTTGCGTGACCAATATGATACTTTTCCCGCAGGGTATACGTGGTGCAATGCTTTTCCCGCATTGTTTTCCATAGTGCTGCATAGTGGATCACACGCATACCCCCTTTACATGATCTATTATGGCTGTTATAATGGCCATAATGTATGGCCATCGTTTGGCCATATTCGTGCAAAGAAGAATGAACAGCGATCATCTATCACGAAAAGAAGGAGGTCCCCCCATGCCACTGCATATTGAGAAGGAGCTCAACGCCATGCTGGACCGCGGCTTCTCCCCGGAGCTGGTGGAAAAGCTGGTGGCCTGCCGCCAGGCCCGCTGGAAGGCCCGGGGCCACATCGACAACGAAAAGCGGGAACCCCTGCTCTGGGCCGCCCTGATCCCGCTCCTGACCCCCCAGCAGAAGGACACCCTGGAGGCCATCCAGGCGGGCCGCCGCCAGATCTACCCTCTGCTGGCCAAGTTCGCCTTTCACAACGGGCTGCTGACGGGGTTCCAGCAGCATTTCTCCCCAGAACCCCTGACCTCCGCCTTCCTGGAACTGGTGAACCACCAGGTGCTGGAGCGGACCCACCTGTGCCCGCCCTACCAGAGGGCCAAGGAGGAGAACAACGCCCTCTCCGAGCAGCTCCGCCAGGAACTGGAGGACCCCGCCCAGAACCTGTGGATCGAACTGGACCTGCTGTGGGAGGACCTGGAGTATGGCCTGGCCCTGGAGGCCTTCCACCTGGGGTACCGGGCGGCCCTGCACACCCTCAAGGCCGCCGTCGGCCACGACGCGGTGACAGGGATGCTCCACGACATCCTGCTCACGGAATACGACCTGGGCGTCCTCCGGACCAGCATGGAGCAGGAGCGGATGGATGCCGCCGCGCCCCCGGAGGAATGACCGCCGCCTGCAGAATTTGCCCAAACGCAGCCCGCCCCTGGACCTGTGGTCCAGGGGCGGGCTTTTGGTTCATGGATCTGTCGTTACTCATCCAGCTTCAGCACGGCCATGAAGGCCTCGGTGGGCAGTTGCACCGTCCCCAACGTACGCATCTTTTTCTTGCCCTCTTTCTGCTTCTCCAGCAGCTTCTTCTTTCGGCTGATGTCGCCGCCGTAGCACTTGGCCAGCACGTCTTTGCGCATGGCTTTGACGGTTTCCCGGGCGATGATCTTGCCGCCGATGGCCGCCTGGACGGGGACCTCGAAGAGCTGGCGGGGGATGTTCTCCTTGAGCTTTTCGCAGATCTTCCGGGCCCGGCCGTAGGCCTTTTCCCGGTGGACGATGAAGGACAGGGCGTCCACCTGCTCCCCGTTGAGGAGGAGGTCCACCTTCACCAGGTCCGAGGGGCGGTAGTCCAAAAACTCATAGTCCAGGGAGGCATACCCCTTGGTGCGGGCCTTGAGGGCGTCGAAAAAGTCGTAGATGATCTCGTTGAGGGGCATGTGGTAGTGGATCTCCACCAGGTTGGTGTCCAGGTACTGCATGTCCTTGAACTCTCCCCGGCGCTCCTGGCACATGGGCATGATGTTGCCCACATAGTCCGGGGGGGAGATGATGGACACCTTCACGAAGGGCTCCCGCTGCTCGGCGATCACCGAGGGGTCGGGGTAGTTGTGGGGGTTGTCCACCCGGACCTCGGTGCCGTCGGTCTTGGTGACCTCGTAGATGACGTTGGGCAGGGTGGTGATGAGGTCCAGGTCAAACTCCCGCTCCAGCCGCTCCTGGATGATCTCCATGTGGAGCATCCCCAGAAAGCCGCACCGGAAGCCGAAGCCCAGGGCGGCGGAGGTCTCCGGCTCGAAGGTGAGGGAGGCGTCGTTGAGCTGGAGCTTTTCCAGGGCGTCCCGCAGGTCGGGGTACTTGGAGCCGTCCTCGGTGTAGATGCCGCAGTAGACCATGCTCCGGGCGGGGCGGTAGCCGGGGAGGGGCTCGGCGGCGGGGTTGTCCACGGTGGTGATGGTGTCGCCCACCTGGGTGTCCTTCACATTCTTAATGGAGGCGGTGAGGTAGCCTACCTCCCCGGCGGACAGGCTCTTGCAGGGCTCTAACTTGGTGGGCAGGAGGTGGCCGATCTCCACCAGGCCGTAGGTGGCCCCGGAGGCCATCATCTTCACCGTCTGGTCCAGGGTGAGGGTGCCCTCCATGACCCGGAAGTAGACCACCACGCCCCGGTAGGCATCGTACTGGCTGTCAAAGATCAGGGCCTTGAAGGGGGCCTTGGGGTCCCCCTGGGGGGCGGGGACGTGGTGGACGATGTCCTCCAGCACCGCCTGGATGTTGGTGCCCATCTTGGCGGAGATTTCCGGGGCCTCGGCGGCGTCCAGGCCGATGACGTTCTCCACCTCCTCCTTGGCCAGGGCGGGGTTGGCGGCGGGGAGGTCGATCTTGTTGATCACCGGGCGGATCTCCAGGTCGTGGTCCAGGGCCAGGTAGGTGTTGGCCAGGGTCTGGGCCTCCACCCCCTGGGAGGCGTCCACCACCAGGATGGCCCCCTCACAGGCGGCCAGGGAGCGGGAGACCTCGTAGTTGAAGTCCACGTGGCCCGGGGTGTCGATGAGGTTGAGGGTATAGGTCTGGCCGTCCAGGGCATCATAGTGGATGGTCACCGCCCGGGCCTTGATGGTGATGCCCCGCTCCCGCTCCAGGTCCATGTTGTCCAGGAGCTGGTTCTCCATCTCCCGTTCCGGCACCGCGTGGCACAGCTCCAACAGCCGGTCAGCCAACGTGGATTTTCCGTGGTCGATGTGGGCGATGATCGAAAAGTTACGGATCTTGCTCTGGTCTATCATTCTTCTCTGTGTCCTCCTTTGGGAAAATCCGCACCGGCGCAGGTGCGCCGTACAAGCGGTTTGCAACGCAAACCCTTGGCGGAGCCGAATTCATTTCGGCGGAGCTAAAATCAAAATAGGGGGTCCCCGGGCAGGGCCTCAGCCCTGGCTGGGGAGGGATTTTCCATGGTCGATGTGGGCGATGATGGAAAAGTTTCGGATCTTGCTCTGATCTATCCTTCTTATCTGTGTCCTCCTTAGACTTTCACAGCCTTGGATTTTCTGGGTGGGGCGGCGGGTTTCTCTCCGGCTCCCTGGGCCAGTTCCCCGGCCCAGCGGCTGAGGATGGCCCGGCTGGCGGGGCTGCGGCGGCACAGCTCCTGGCAGAGCTCGGCCAGCAGGTCGGCGGCCGCCTCCTCCGGGGCGGGAAGAGGGGTGGTTTGCCCCTCCCCCGAGATGTTCTGCCGCCCCAGCAGGTAGTCTGCTGAAACTTGGTAGTAATCGCAAGCTCGGACCACAAAGGCCAGGCCAGGCTCCCGAATCCCGTTTTCATAGTGGGACAGCAGCGCTTGGGACACCCCCAGTTCCTGGGCCGCCTGCCGTTGGCTGACCCCCTTCTCATGGCGCAGCCGGGACAGGGTCCGTGCAAATTGGGCGTACATGGGATTCCTCTCTTTCTTACCCCGGCGGGGAGGGGGCTCCCGGCCGGGGGTGGTTTCGATTTGCGTTTAGTATACGCTGGAAAATACCCTCTGTAAAGGGTCTGGGGGGAAGAAATTTTCTCCCCTGCCCCGGCCAAAGGGCGGGGCGGCGGGACCCCTTCGACACCCTCCCCGCCAAAGGGCGGCCAGACGGCAAAACCTCTGTCTTTGCACCCCTTGACGGCGGGGGGCTTGGCCTCGTATCCTATCTTTGTAACCAGTTTGTTACTGTTTTGTAGGTTTTTTCCAATCTTAGAGAGGAGTGATTCTTTGCAACGACCCGCTTCCCCGCCCGCCTCCGGCCACGGCCCCCGGAGGGGGGCGGACCCTTCCCCCACCGTCTCCTGGCAGATCCCCCGGCGGCGGCGACGAGGGGTGCTGGCCGGGGTGCTGCTGGGGCTGACGGGGCTCTCGGTGGCCGGGGCGGTGGTGGTGTCCACCTGCACCCTGTGCTACGCGGTGTCCACCGACGGCACCCGGCCTCTGGCCTATATCCAGCGGGAGGACACCTACCAGGCCGCCGTGGCCCAGGTGGAGGACCAGGTCTCCCACATTCTCCGGCAGGACTACGCCTATGCCCAGGAGGCCACGATGGCCCTGACCATCGCCCCCAAGCGGGAGATCCAGACCTCCTCCCAGCTCACCGCCAGCCTGATGGAGACGGTGGACCAGGTGCAGGCGGCCTACGTCCTCACCGTGGACGGGGTGCCGGTGGGGGCCTGCGCCAGCCAGGCGGCCATTGACCAGGCCCTCCAGGCCCAGAAGGACCGGTACACCACCCCCTTCACCGTGGAGGCCACCTTCGCCAACACCCTGGGGGTGGAGGAAGTCTACCTCCCCGCCGACACCGGCCTGCTGGACGGCGGGGCCCTCCAGGCCCGGCTGGCCCAGTCCTGGGACCAGGCGGGGGCGGCCAGCGCCGCCCTGGCCGCCCAGCTCCCCGGAACCTGGGAGACCCCCCCGGAGGAGGGGCCCCTGCTCACCGTCCGCACGGTGGAGGAGGTCACCTACACCCAGCCGGTGGACCCGCCGGTGGAGGAGGTCCCGGACGCCGCCCTCCTGCTGGGGGAGCAGCAGGTCCTCCAGGAGGGCACCCCCGGCTTGGAGGAGCGCACCGACCGGGTCACCTGCACCCAGGGGGTGGAGGAGGCCCGGGAGACCATGTCGGTCAACCGCCTCACCCAGCCCACCCCCACCCAGGTGGCCGTGGGCACCGCCCAGGGGGTGGAGGGGGCCCAGGGCCGGTTCCTCTGGCCCTTGGAGGGGCGGATCTCCTCCCCCTTCGGGGCCCGGGACCTCTTCGGGTCCACCAGCCTGCACCGGGGCATCGACATCGCCGCCCCCACCGGGACCCCCATCACCGCCGCCGCCCAGGGCACGGTGATCTGGTCCGGCCTCCGGGGGACCTATGGCAACCTGGTGAAGCTGGACCACGGCAACGGGTTTGTGACCTACTACGCCCACTGCTCCCAGCTGCTGGTCCAGGAAGGGGACACGGTGGACCAGGGGGAGACCATCGCCCTGGTGGGCTCCACCGGCCGGTCCACCGGCCCCCATTGCCACTTTGAAGTCCTCTGGCAGGGGGAACTGCTGGACCCCCTGGCCTGCCTGCCGGATTCCTCGGGAGGTAGCACAATTCCCTAGGGGCTTTTCCCTGTAAATTGGTGATTTTGACGAAGCGAAACCTTGCATTCTTGCGCCATTTTTCCTTGCATTTCCTTCAAAAAACAATTTGCCAGCGCGCCGCCTCCTTTATGCAGAATTTCCCTTGCTGGGTTCCCTTTTCCAGGGATTCCAGCAAGTTTTTTTATTTTGTCTTTCATTTTTTCAAAAAATCCCACGGCCTGCCGCGTCATCCGAACCGATTCCCTCCAAAAATCTCCGCAATTTCTCTGTCATTTCTTGGAATACTCCCGGTTTTTCGACCTTTCCTATCTTATTTTGCAAGTTTTCCGGCGCGTTCGTGAAGTAATGTTTTCTTTCCTTTTGTATATTGACAATAGGTTGACCTTTCCCGTTTTTTCCTGTACTTTAGTGGCAGTTGATCGGTTTCATAACCCATTTCATCAAAGGAGGATTTACCCTATGCTCGCAGCAGTCAATCCCGAAGCCATCGGCCTGTTTGGTCTCTTCGCCACTGTCATCTGTTTCGGTCTGGAACAGCTCGGTGTCGGCGTGAAAGGCGCTGACCACGAGAAACTCACCCGCACCCTGGGCTACGTCGCCATCTTCTTCGGCGGCTTCACCCAGCTGTTCACCTCTCTGTGCATGTACCTCTTCTCCGTGGGCGGTGACCACAGCATCTACCTGGGCACCGTGTTCGGCTTCTTCGGCCTGTTCTGGATCCTGGTCGGCTTCTTCTTCCTGAAGGGCGGCGACAAGAAGGTCATGGCCCACTTCTTCCTGTGCGGCCTGATCCTGGTGATCGGTTTCACCGTCCGCGCCTTCCAGGACGGCCTGATCTGGCCCCTGGGCATCGACCTGGTGGTCATCGATGTGTTGCTGCTCACCCTGATCCCCGGCTGGTACACCGGCAAGCCCGCCCTGACCAAGCTGGCCGGCGTGTGCAACATCGCCATCGGCATCATCTCCGCTTTCCTGCTGTTCCCCGCTCTGTTCGCTTAAGGGAACAGGAAGCCCTTTTCTTTGCTATTTTGTCAAACCCCAACCATTGAAACCGGCTCACGCAACACACAAGCCCGGAGGAGTGCTCGCTCCTCCGGGCTTTTCCCATACCCCTTCCCATGCCGGGGGACATGGGGGTGGGCGAGTTCTTGGTCCCCTGCCGTTACGGGACGGAGCCCGGCCCACGGCCGCCGGTAGGGCCGCCCCTGGCGGTTCCCCCCTGGGGTTCCAGGCGGGCTGGCCCCTTTCCGGTACGTGATATGCGGAACGGCTCCCCGGCGGCGCTGGGCGCTGCCGGGGAGCCGTTTTGTCCCGTTCTATGGGGCGTGGAGCAGAGTCTCGGCCTGGCTCAGGGGGTCTCCCCCGCTTCCCAGGCACCAGGGGATTCCATCAGTTTGGCTTGGATGTAGGCGTAACTCTCCAGCCCGTTGTGGGGCAGCAGGCAGTAGGAGCAGTCCTTGATCCCGTCCCGCAGCACGAAGCTGCCCCGGCAGTTGGGGTGCCGGTAAAGGGGGCAGTAGCAGAAGAGGCAGTTAAACTCCTCCTCCCGCACCCCTTTGTGGCAGGGGAAGTATTCACATTCCCGGTTCTGAAACCAGGTGTAGTGCTTGCCGGTGAGGTCCATGGCGGCGCACCTCCTTTCCTCCCAGGTTCCAAAAAAACTCCCCCGCCCAGCGGCGGGGGAGCAGGGTGTGTATCATTGGTTTTGAATCCGTTTGGTGCCGGCCGCTGCGGCTTCCAGCACCCGCCGGTCTGCCCGGTGGTGCTGGATGGGCTTCCACTGCACCTTCCGGCTGAACAGGGCCACCAGGGAGATGGGGATGTAGGTCAGCATGAAGATGGGGAAGGTGATGGTGTAGAGCACCTTCTTGGCGGGGGTAGTGTGGATGTTCTCCCACTCGGTGATGGTGGTAAAGAGGCCCACCACGAAGAGCACCCCGTATAGGCCCACCAGCATTTGCAGGATGTAGTACAAGCCTTGGAAGAAGGTGATCTCGGACCCTACGCCGCCGCCCAGGGCGGACAGGCCCACCACCAGGTAGCTGACAATCAGCGCCACGGTGAGCAGGAAGGCGGGCATCACGGTCATGCTCATGTCATAGCAGGAGAAGCTGCCCTTGCCCATGCCTTTGATCAGGCCGAAGCCGTACTTGCGGAACACTTGGAGGAACCCTCTGGCCCACCGCAGCCGCTGCCGCCAGGACTGGCGGAAGGTGGCCGGCTGCTCGTCATAGAGCACCGCGTCGGCGCAGAAGCCGATGGTCCGACCCTGGAGGATGTGGTAGACGGAGAACTCGATGTCCTCGGTGAGCAGGTGGAACACCCAGCCGTTGGTGCTTTCGATGACCTTGCGGCTGAAGAGGAACCCGGTGCCGGAGATGGCGCAGCTGGTGCCCATGAGCATCCGGGAGTTGTTGAGGTAACGGGACTCCCGGATAAACCAGAGGGCATAGCCGGCGGAGATCCAGTTTTCCCCGTAGTTCTTGGAGTTGCGGTAGCTGGTGACCACCTCGTACCCGTCGGTGAAGGTACGGTTCATGGCCTCCACGAAGTGGCAGTCCAGCACGTTGTCCGCGTCAAAGACGAAAAATCCGTCAAACGTCTGGGGGTAGTCCTCTTCGATGTTTTTCAGCAGCTGTTCCAGGGCGTACCCTTTGCCCACCTTCTCCTTGTTGAACCGGGTGTACACCACGGCGCCGTTCTGGCGGGCGATCTCTGCGGTATTGTCGGTACAGTTGTCGGCCATCACAAAGGTGGTGATGAGACTTTGGTCGTAACTCTGGTGCTGGATGCTTTGGAGCAGGTCCGCAATCACCGCCGACTCGTTCCGGGCGCAGATGAGGATGGCGAAGCGGTGGAGGACCTCTGGTTTATGAGCCTCCTGCTTCCTGGTAAAGGGGACCGCTAAGAAAAACAGCTGGTAGGCATAGCAGCAGGCAAAGACCACTGCTACAATCACATTGATCGTCAAGATGATATTCATTTTTTAACCTTCTTACACCTTTTTCTTTCTGTCAGTCTGTTCCGCCGGGGCGGAACCGGCCGCAGACTGGAAGGGGGCCTTCATCTCCCCTTCCGTCCGGCGATCTGCTTCTTGATATCCTTCTTACTGTAGCCCATTCGCCCGAAAATTTCCATCGTGGTTCCCGACAAATTTGCCGGTATAAGGGAGGGCATCCTCGGGCAAAATGAGGTCCCAACCGTTTGCAGCGCGGCCTGCAAATGGATCTACCCTATTGTACAACGGATCCCCGGAAAGTCAATTAAAATTCTCTTAATTTTTTGTGACCAACCCCCTATTTTTCCAAATTTTTCTGGATTTGCGAAAGGTTTCCCTTGACACGGGGGCAGAAATCTGATATATTCTCAGCAGTTAGCTTAGGCTAACCATCTGGGAAACCTCCTCTCTGTTGCAGGAAGTCCGTCCCATTTTTCCGTTCCTTTCGCGTCCCCCCAAGGGGACGCGTCCGATCCCCTCTATAGTTAGCAAAAACTAACCAAAGAAAGGAGACCTTATGAGTGTTGTCATTCTCGGCGGAAACGAGTGTATGGTCCGCAAGTACAAGGACCTCTGCCGGTCCTATCAGTGCACCGCCAAGGTGATCTCCAAGATGGGAGGCACCCTGAAAAACCGGTTGGGCAACCCCGACCTGCTGGTGATGTTCACCGACACCATCTCCCACAAAATGGTCCAGAACGCGCTGAACGAAACCCGGGGGCAGGACACGGTGATCGTCCGTTCCCGGTCCAGCTCCATGTCCGCCCTGGGCAGCATCCTGGCCGAGCACGCCGGGGCCAGAGCTTGAGCCATGTCTGAGGATACTGTGATTCGCCACGGCGCCCCCACCCTGGCGGGGATGAAAACGGGGAACCTCTTCCCCTGTTTCTTCTCCTCCCCCCAGGCTTTGGCGGAGGATCTGCGGGCCATGAACCGGGTGCTGGTACCCCGGGGCCTGCGGCTGGTCCCCCTGCGCCGGGAGAAGGGACGGGCCCTGCTGTACCTCTTCCGCCCGGCCGCCCTGTCCCGGGACCTGGCCCAGGGGGAGGTCCGCCGCCTGCTCCGCCAGGCGGGCTACCGGGACCTGGGCCAGGGGGCCTGCCTGGCGGAACTCCGCCGCCGCCTGGGGGCCGGCGGGGACTTTCCCCATGAGATCGGCCTGTTCCTGGGCTATCCCCCGGAGGACGTGGCGGGCTTTGTCCGCCACCGGGGCAAGGGGTGCAAGTGCGTGGGCTGCTGGAAGGTCTACGGGGACGAGGCCGCCGCCCGCCGCCAGTTTGCCGCCTTCAAGGCCTGCACCGCCAACTACTGCCGCCGCCGGGCCAAAGGCGCCTCCCTGGCCCGGCTGGCCGTGACCACCCGCCTACCGCAATAACCCGACCCCTTCCGAGGCCGGTCCCGCCGAAGCGACATTTTTCGGCGGGACCGGCCGCTTGTTCATTGACATTTCCCGGAATCTTTTTTACAATGGAAACAGATCCTTTCCCCGTCCCGGTGCGCCGCCGGGGCGGGCCTGCTGTCATCCTCCCAGAAAGGAGGCATCCCTATGCCTGAGAACAACAATCCCCCCGGAAAAAACAACGCCACCGCCAGCCTGGTGCTGGGGATCATCGCGGTGATTTTCTGGTTTTTCGGCTACTCCTCCATCCTCTCCATCATCCTGGGCATTGTGGGCCTGATCCAGGCCAGCAAGGCCAAGGAGCTGGGGTATGACGACGCCATCCGCACGGCGGGGTTCGTCCTCTCCCTCATCGGCCTCATCGGCGGGGCCCTGGCCCTTTTGGCCTGCGCCGCCTGCGTCAGCTGCGCGGGGCTGGTGGGTGTGTCCAATCTCTAACCCATCCATCGGGATGGTTCGACCTTGACCTTCGCGCCGCGGCAAGATTGCCGCGGCGCGGCTGCTTCCTAGGAGGGGTTTGGTATGGCGCCGTATTTGGTTCTATTTGGAAGGGCCTTTCCCACCTACAGCCTGCTGGCCCTGGCGGGGGCGGCGGCGGCCTGGGGATACTTCCACCGGCGGCTCCGGCGCCGGGGGGAGAACCCCGGCCGGACGGAGCAGGCCTTCCTCTGGGGGGTGCTGGGAGCCCTGGTGGGGGCCAAGCTCCTCTACCTGCTGCCCCAGCTGCCCCAGCTGGCGGCTGACCTCCCCCTGCTTGGGCAGGACCCCGCCCTGTTCTCCGCCCGGTACCTCACCGGGGGGTTCGTGTTTTACGGGGGGCTGCTGGGGGCCTTGGGGGCGGTGGGGCTCTTCTGCCGGCGGCGGAAGCTGCCCTTCGGCCCGTTGGGGGCCGACCTGGTGCCCGCCGTCCCCCTCTTCCACGCCTTTGGCCGGGTGGGGTGCTTTTTGGCCGGGTGCTGCTACGGCATCCCCGCCCCGGCGGGGTGGTGGGGGGTGACCTTTTCCCAGGCCCTGCTGGCCCCCAACGGGGTGGCCCTGGTGCCGGTGCAGCTGTACGAGGCCGCCGGGTGCCTCCTCCTCTTCCTGCTGCTGGACCGGCTGGCCCGGCGGGGGTGGTCCGGGGGGCAGCTGCTGCCGGTCTACCTGTCCCTTTACGGGGCCTTCCGCTTCCTGCTGGAGTTTCTCCGGGGGGACGGGGCCCGGGGGTTCTGGGGGCCCCTGTCCACCTCCCAGTGGGTGGCGTTGGCCACCCTGGCGGTGGCCCTGCCGGTGCTCCTCTGGCAGCAATCCAAACGAAACCACCAGCGGCAGCCCTGAGGGGGCGCTGCTGGTGGTTTTGCGCAAATTTCCCGGAGCCGCATCTCTAGGTTCGGGGCCGCCATCAAGACTGCCTTGCGATGCTTTCCCCACAGAAAAAGTCGCCGCAGGAACCCTAGAGAATGGGTTTCCTGCGGCGACTTTTGGCACCCCCGGCTGGATTCGAACCAGTGGCCTGCCGCTTAGGAGTATGGCGTGCCGCTTCGTACATCGTCCGCTTCATAATTTGCCTTATTGTTTAATCTGAAATTGTATTGCCTGGTTACTGGTCAACTTGCATAAAAATCCCTGTAATGCCGCCTCGTGACGGGGCGTTCAGAAGGTCAAATTAGCAAATTCTTAGCAGGGAGCGTGTCTGTGAGGGCCTTTCCCGTCAGGGAAACCGGGCAGGTATGGGCAAAATGCCGACAAGAAACAGGAGGCAGATTATGAGTGCATCGGACGGAAAGCAGACGCCGAAAAACAGGACCTACACCGTGGAGGACATCGCCGCTATTCTCGGCATTGGAAAATCCTCTGCCTATAAGCTCGCAAACTCCGGCGAGTTTCAGACGATCCGGATTGGAAACATGATCCGCATTTCCAGAAAATCTTTTGAGGACTGGCTGGGGATGGAGGAGAACGAGGAGTAAGTTTTCAAAATTCAAGGGAACAACTGAATACAGACCGGCTATCTGCCGGGGAGCGCCATAGGTTACACAAACCTGTGGCGTTTTTTTATGCCCTGCCAAGGGTGCATGAAACTGTATGAATACGGGTGGAAAATCCCCTGTTTTTTCGCCTGTGGGCGGCGCGAATGAGGCCGCCCATATCCTTTCCCCATGTGAAGCGGGGCGGTGATACAGGGGCAAAAATCCGCCGAAACGAACACTTTTCAAAACCGAAGGAAGGAGGTATCCAACATGGCGGTATTCCGCATTGAGAAAACCCGTGATTATACGGTGATGTCCAACCACCACCTGCGGGACAAGTCGCTCTCGCTGAAAGCGAAGGGCCTTCTCTCCCTCATGCTTTCCTTGCCGGAGGAATGGGACTATACCACCAAGGGGCTGGCTCGGATCTGCAAAGATGGCGTTGACAGCATCTGCGCCGGGGTGCGGGAGCTGGAGGAACACGGCTATGTGATCCGCCAGCGGGTCCGCAACGCAAACGGTCAGCTCGGCGCCATCGAGTACACGATCCTGGAGCAGCCCAGACCGCCGGAACCTAAACCGGGAAAACCTGAACGGGAAAATCCAGTCTTGGATAATCCTGAACAGGCTTCTCCTGTCTTGGGAGACCCTGAACAGGAAAACCCCGCACAATTAAATACTAAAGAATCAAGTAAAGATAAATCAAAAAAAGATTTATCAAGTACGGAAGGATCAAATCCTATCCTATCAAGCCCCCAAACCCCCAGGGGCTCGGATAGGGCCGGACGGGATTGGATGCAGGAGCGAGAGAGCTATCGGGAATTGATTTTGGAGAACATCGAGTATGACATTCTCGTACAGAATGAGCGCCTGGACCGTGACCGGCTGGATGAACTGGTGGAGCTCATGGTGGACACGGTTTGCTCCCATCGGGAGATGATCCGCATTGCCGGGGACGACTATCCGGCGGAGGTGGTCAAATCCCGGTTCCTGAAGCTGAACAGTTCCCACATCGAGTATGTGCTGGACCGTATGCGGGAGAACACCACCTATGTCCGCAACATCAAGAAATATCTGCTGGCTGCCCTGTATAACGCTCCGGCCACCATCGACAGCTACTACACTTCCCTGGTGAGCCACGATATGTACGGCAGCGGAGAACGGAGGTGATGTGAGTGCAGGAAGAAATTACGCAGCGGACGGTATCCCTCTCGGTGGAGGCCGGCAAGATGACGGCGGACCTGCTCCAAAAGGCTGTGAAAAAGGTGCTGGAGGAGATGCAGAAGAAGCCCTCCCAGCGCACCCTCCACCAGGGGAAACAGACCCTGCACCAGCTCAAACAGCATGGGGCCTCCCTGACCAACATCGAGATCACCGAACAGAACATCAAGGCGTTTTCCGTGGTGGCGAAAAAGTATGACATCGACTATGCCCTGAAAAAGGACCCCACCACGGAGCCTCCGCATTACTATGTGTTCTTCAAGGCGAAGGATAAGGACCAGCTCCAGCCGGCCTTCAAGGAGTTCACCGCCATGACCCTGGATCGGGAGAAGCGCCCCACCATCCGGGAGCGGCTGGCCCAGGCTCAGGAACAGTCCAAGACCAAACACCGAGAACGGGAGAAGGTCAAGACCAAGGACCGGGAGGTGACGCGATGACCGATAAGCTGAAAAAGCAGCTCATCCTCAACCTTCCGTATCTCATCTTTGTGTATCTCTTTGACAAGCTCTGCCAGGGCGTGCGGCTGGCTCCTGGGGCTGACGCCTCGGAGAAGCTGCTCCATATCGGGCAGGGCTTTTCAGCGGCCTTCGCCAGCCTGGCGCCCAGTTTCCATCTGCTGGACCTGTGCGTGGGCGCCGCCGGCGCGGTGCTGATCCGGCTGGCGGTCTACTCCAAGGGCAAAAACGCCAAGAAATACCGCCGCGGCATCGAGTACGGGAGTGCCAGATGGGGCACACCGGCCGACATCGCTCCCTACATGGATAAGGACTTCTCCCAAAATGTTCTCCTTACCCAAACGGAGCGGATCACCATGTCAAGCCGCCCAAAGGAGCCCAAGTACGCCCGGAACAAAAATATCCTGGTCATCGGCGGTTCCGGCAGCGGCAAGACGCGGTTCTTCGTCAAGCCCAACCTGCTCCAATGCCATTCCTCGTATGTGGTCACGGACCCGAAGGGCACCATCTTACAAGAGGTCGGCGCCCTGCTGGAGCGCAGGCAATATCGTATCAAAAGCCTGAACCTCATCAATTTCAAAAAATCCATGAAATACAATCCCCTGGCGTATATTCGCAGCGAAAAGGACATTTTGAAACTGGTGAACGCCCTCATTCTCAACACCAAGGGAGAGGGCGAAAAGAGTTCCGAAGATTTTTGGGTCAAGGCCGAACGGTTATACTATTCTGCCCTCATCGGCTACATTTGGTATGAGGCGGAGCCAGAGGAGCGCAACTTCATCACCCTGCTGGACCTCATCAACGCCAGTGAGGCGCGGGAGGACGACGAGGAGTTCCAAAGCCCGGTGGACATCCTGTTTGCCAAGTTGGAAAAGGAGCAGCCGGATCATTTCGCTGTGAAGCAGTACCGCAAATTCAAGATGGCTGCCGGCAAAACTCTGAAATCCATCCTGATTAGCTGCGGCGCCCGCCTCTCTCCCTTTGACATTCAGGAGCTGCGAGACCTCATGGCGGAGGACGAACTGGAGCTGGACACCCTGGGAGACCGGAAATCGGCACTGTTTGTCATTCTCTCCGACACGGACAGCACCTTCAATTTTGTGGCGGCGCTCATGTACTCCCAGCTTTTCAACCTTCTGTGCGACAAGGCGGACGACTTCTACGGGGGGCGCCTGCCGGTCCATGTGCGGTGCCTCCTGGACGAGTTCGCCAACATCGGTCAGATACCAAACTTTGATAAGCTGATCGCCACCATCCGAAGCCGTGAAATATCGGCTTCTATTATTTTGCAGAGCCAAAGCCAGTTAAAGACCATCTACAAGGACGCGGCGGATACCATCGTGGGCAACTGCGACAGCACCTTGTTTTTGGGAGGCAAGGAGAAATCCACTCTGAAAGAAATTTCGGAGCTGCTGGGGAAAGAAACGATTGACAGTTTCAATCAATCGGAAAACCGTGGCAGCCAGGTTTCTCACGGCCTCACCTATCAAAAATTAGGAAAGGAGCTGATGACACAAGACGAATTGGCGGTAATGGACGGAGGCAAGTGTATCTTCATGCTGCGGGGCGTGCGCCCGTTTCTCTCGGACAAGTACGACCTGACCAAGCATCCAAATTACAAATACACCGCCGACGCCGACAAGAAGTACCTCTTTGATATGGAACGGTACATGAAACGCAAACCGGCCATTGTGAAGCCGGATGAGCCTTTCGAGATGTACGAATTGACAGCAGCGGACCTTCAATAACAATTCTACAACGAAGAAAGGAAATATGATTTATGGATTTTTTCACTAACGCTATCGACGTATTGCAGACTCTGGTGATCGCGCTGGGCGGCGGCCTGTGCGTGTGGGGCGGCATCAACCTCCTGGAAGGTTACGGCCAGGACAACCCTGCCAGTAATGCTCATGTACGGTAAAGAAGCAAGCAACCGAAAACAATAGATAGACCGCCAGCACTACACTATTCCGAACCAAAGACCAAAAGATAAGCATTTTGAGAAAATCTAAACTTTTGGATTTTCCTACAATGCCGACTACGGCGGAATCCCTCCCACTCCTTATATATTTCTTTCTGTATACATTGAATTTGTATTTAGTAAAATGCAGACAACACCACGGATCGGCTTTTGGTTGGACAATTCCAACCAAACACCACAGCAGACAGCAGAAAACATTCTGAACGCTAGGAAGCCGGTATGATTGTTACATATAAGGGGAAGAAAAATTTCTTTTAGGTACTTGCTTTCCTAAAACTAATGTGATATAATAGCATCATTCCAAAAAAGGAGTAAAAAATATGCGGCAAGGTATTCTTAAATAAAACTATAATCAAATAGTGGGAACAAAGGATTATGATAGTCCCTTTTGTGGGGGCTTGGTTTTTTGTACCCAATTTAAGAATACTTTTGCCTTATCAATTTTGACATATCCGAAAAACAGCAATCACAAACAGGTGTATGCTGTATATGTGTATGTCCGCAAATTATAATCCCCAGTGGTAAAAGTATTTTACTGCTGGGGATTTTTATGCCCTTTTGGGGCTGTAAAAGGAGGACAATCACATGAAAATAATCAATATTGGAATTCTCGCCCATGTAGACGCAGGAAAAACAACATTGACGGAAAGCCTGCTGTACACCAGTGGAGCGATTGCGGAACAAGGAAACGTGGATAAAGGAACTACAAGAACAGACACTATGATTTTGGAACGGCAGCGGGGAATTACTATTCAGACAGCGGTTACTTCTTTTTGCTGGAATGATTATAAAATCAATATTGTGGACACTCCCGGCCATATGGATTTTTTAACCGAAGCATACCGCTCTTTATCTGTCCTTGACGGAGCTGTTTTAGTCATTTCGGCAAAAGACGGCGTACAGGCACAAACCCGTATATTATTCCATGCGCTTCAGAAAATGGACATTCCGACAATTATCTTTATAAATAAGATAGACCAAAATGGGATCGACCTGCGGCGTGTTTACCAAAGCATTAAAGATAAACTTACCAGTGATATGATTGTCATGCAGGAGGTTTCCCTGTCGCCAAAGATAACCATGACCGATATTTCTGATTTGGACAAATGGGATATGATTATTTCCGGAAGCGATGAACTATTAGAACGATATGTTGCAGAGGATTCTTTGGATATACAGGAATTACAATATGAAAAGTGCAAAAGAACCAGATGCTGCTCTTTGTTTCCTGTTTATCATGGGAGTGCAAAAGACAATTTAGGAACAGAAAAACTGATTGAAGCGATTACAGAAACTTTCATTACAGAAACAGACGATATTCAGTCTGAATTATGTGGATATGTTTTTAAGGTTGAGTATACAGAGCGGAAAAAACGGCTTTCTTATTTACGCCTGTATCATGGGACGCTCCATTTACGGGATACCCTGCTGCTGTCAAAAAAGGAAAAAATAAAGATTACAGAAATGTGTATTCCGTCAAATGGTGAAATCGTCCCGGCTGACCATGCCTGTCCGGGAGAAATTGTTATTTTAGCTGATGATACTTTGAAACTGAACGACATTCTGGGAAATGAAAAACTCCTGCCTCACAAAACATGGATTGATAATCCCATGCCATTACTTCGGACAACGGTAGAGCCGCAAAAGCCGGAGCAAAGGGAAGCCCTGTTAAATGCCCTCGCAGAGATTGCTGATACAGACCCTCTTTTGCATTTTGACATTGATACTGTTACACATGAGATTATGTTATCTTTTTTGGGGAATGTGCAGATGGAAGTCATTTGTGCCATCCTTGAGGAAAAAT
>ERZ827471.720-NODE-720-length-25841-cov-4.145816_pt1 | contig 25841 bp, 15 predicted proteins | sample MGYA00519772_ERZ827471 | MGnify/ENA primary metagenome ERZ827471 (study PRJEB31778, sample SAMEA3449315) | human gut metagenome | biome: human gut; feature: human-associated habitat; material: faeces | place: United Kingdom | collected 2010/2012 ...
TCGCGAAGAGCCTGACGCATCGGATCCAAAGGATCGGAGTTTTCCGTCCGGCGCCGGTCGACAAGAACGACGTTTAACTCGTCAACGGCAATTCTGCGGCGAATTCCGCTTTGCCAGTAATCACGAGCAGCAACTGGTCGGGTAAGCGGACGCAAAGAGCGAGGGAGAGCAGACCAAATCACAATGGTGTCGAGGTGGCTCGAGTGATTGGCAAAATAAATTCTCTGAATTTTTTCAGGTTTGCACCCGATCCACTGAGGATATGCGCCGACCAACAGACGAGTCAGCCACACCATCGGTGTCATGAACTTAAATGCGTGTTTCACGTTTCTTCGTTTTTCAATACCTAATTTGGTAATTATGCCTCCAATGCCGAGGTGCATGTTGATCGCAGATTTGGCGGACAAGGGCATAGATGTACTTCTCAATTTTCAATAGAGACGTACAAATTCAAAGAAATGTCTGTTTTAACAAGAAAAAGGATGGGGGAGAAAGTAGCCGAACTTAAGACTCAACCTTTTGAAGATCTCTAAAGCAATTTCTGCAAGAAACAATTAACGCAATATCAATGAAGAATTTACGGCTCCAATGAGCCGCTGAGATTCAGTTGGTCTTTCAAGCGCGGAAGAATCAATGAGATCACAAAAGCCAATGCACAGAAAACCAACACCAAGCACAAGGCAGTTCCGAGCGATGAATGAGAGGCGATCCATCCAAGCGTCGGAGGTACGACCAACAGACCCCCATAAGCGACGATGGCGATGAAACTGCTGGCTTCGGAAGCTGTAATTCCTTTGCATTTTCCGGCGAGACTGAATATTGTCGGGACGACAGGCGCGAGTCCAAGTCCCATAACAACGTAGCCGTAAAGCGCTGTTGCAGGACCCGCGGACGAAAGTACGAACGACATTCCGCAAAAAACAATCAGAGAGCAAATAGGCAACAAGCGAAAATCCCCCACGCTTTCTCGAAGTTTGTCTCCGAAGAGTCGAACGATGAAAATGGTTCCTGAGAACAATCCGTACACCAGGGCGGCAACAGCTTGGTCTGATTCCTTTGAACTGACCATGTAAACCGAGCCCCACTCGGCCACGCTGCCTTCAATGTCGTAAGCCAGCCAACTTAGTAAGCCGAAACAAATGAGGATGAGTGGGTAGGCTCGTTTTGTCGTATTTACTCTGGAAGTCTCAGAGCTTGCCACCTGCCGATCCTCTTCCTGAAGATACCGACAGCCGAACAAACAAACGACAGTCCAAGGAACGACCAAGACTAAAAAGCTGAAAAGCGGCGAAAGGTCGAGGTAGGCACAAAGGGAAGCAGTCAAAGAACCGACGATGCCGCCTAAGCTAAAGAAGGCATGAAACAAATTCATCGATCTCGTTTTGTATAGACGCTCGTAGAACATGCCTTGAGCATTCATCAGAGCATCAGTTAGACCGATGCCAAAACCGATGGCTGCAAAGCCTGAAACTAATGAGGCGAAAGAATTTGCGTAGCCAGCGATCACAAGTCCGATAGTACTGAGTGAGGCGCCGGCGGCAATAGTTGGTCGATCTTTAAGAAGACGGACGAGTCTGGAAGAGAAAAACAGTCCGATGCAGCCCGCGATTCCGAGGCAGAAAAGAGCGATGCCAAGTTGTAAATCGTCAATCTGGGCACTTTCTTTGATCGCTGGCATGCGAGAAGTAACCAGGCTGTAGGAAAGGCCGGGAAGGAAAAAGAAAGCTGCGCAGCTGAGCTTGTTTTTGACTGCCTCGGAGAACATTTTTATCGAATATTTTGATTAGAGCTTTGAATTTTATCGATAAAAATAAGCGGCTCAAAGGGGAGCCGCCGGAAGAACGGAAGATATTGTGCTGTTCAGGCATTAAGGCTGCTGTGGAGCAGGTTTTGGACACAGGAGGCTGTGCAGGCGGTCCATCGCGCTCTTCTCCCTAATCGGTCTGAACTTCGGATCAAAGGTCGTGGATTTAATCTGCTTGCCTTTGCCGTCTAATTCGGGGTAGGTGGCAAGTGCAATCGGAGAGTAGATTTTTGCCAAGCAGTCCATGCTGAACTGGACCTTTGCAGACTTCGAGTCAGGTGTGTAACTGTGATTTTGAAGCGTCCAAAACTGCAGTTTGTCGCCTTGTTTACGCATGCCTGTTTTGATGAGGTACATGTCATCCGTGATTTGCGTCGTATTGTGCCCGGCAATGATCGGCGGGATAAAGAGCGGAACCGGAATATTCGAGCCGGTAGACGCGGCGTTTTGGCGAGCATTGAAGCCGCGAATCGCAGGGTTCGCCGGAGTAGGTCGGTATGTTCTCGGAGGCGGGGTGTAGGATCGATGCGGACGAATGGTGGTTCTTCCGCCGAGACGGACTGCCTGAGCGTCCGTTGCCAGAGATAAGAGACAGATTGAGGCACAGAGGCCGACGAGGAGTTTGTTCATCACATTTAGGCGCGGAGACCGCTGCCTTCAGGCAGGGGAGGAAGCGCCTCCTCCTTTCGAATTTCTGTTAAATAGGTTCGTCTCTTTTCCAGCAGATGCAGCTTCTTGTAGCTGATGCCTGCCGAAATGCAGGTTCCGTCAAGCTTTCGAACCTCAAAGAACCCGGATGATCGACGGCCGAAAATGAAACCTTCTTCTCCCTTGCAGGCAACTTTGTCAAAAAGACGGAAGCCATTGACCTCAAAGGGCGCCTGATTGCGCTTTCGAATGTCGCCTTTGAGGATGGAAAGCTTATGAATCTGCCGGTTGTTCCGACGCGTCTGCTTCTGGAAGAAGAATTCGCCGAGCCTTTCGGCGCCGAGATTACCGGCGATGCAGAAAGCGTCCGCACAATGCGACTTGTCGATGCCGTTCACGATTCGTGTGTACTTGGTTCGATAGCCGTAGGTGTTGTGCACTTCCAGCCCCGGATGCGATGTCTTGAGGCGGTTCAAAACCTCCCAGCGCATAAGTCCCATGTAGGCTTCCGCACGGAACGATTGTCCGCGCTTTGTCTTCAGCGTGATTTCGCTGCGGTGGAGCGCCTTATGGCACGTCTCACAAAGCGTAATCAGGTTGCCGGGCGAATCTCCGCCGGTACGTCTGCTTTCCAAGTGATGAACATTGAGCACCGGGTCTTTCGATCTGCCGTGACAGTGCTGACAGACGTGCCCGTCTCTGAAAAGAACATACTCGCGGACGTTCCAGAAGCCGAGCTGTTCTCCCTCCTGGTATTCTTTCCCTGAAATGTCGGGATTCTTCAGCAGCTGCATGTCGAAGGAAGCCGTTTCCACCGTGATCTTCGTGACCGGCAGCAGTCGAAGAACCGCTTCTATGCGTGACAAGTGCGCGTTGATTCGGTTTTCAACCGACGGTGCAAGCCAGCTTTTGCGCTTGGTGCGGATGCGGTTGTCGAATCTCGGTGCGCGGTAGCGCGTTTTGCGGTTACGGCGGGACTGCCGTAACGCACGACGAGCAGAGAGCAGATCAGAGACGTCCTGACGGAGTTCGACTTCTGATGCATAAAGCTCAGCCTTTTCCGTTGATGCGGAAAGGCCGACATGTTTGTGCCCGGCATCAACACCCAGAGTCACCGGCTGTTTGGACTCACCCGTTGCAATCGTCAGCTGAATAGTGAAAGGCGTTCGCCTTACCACAGCAGCTTTTTTCTCTTTAAGCAGATGTCGCGCTTTTGCCGGAGAACAGGGCATCAGCGGTTTTCTGCGTTTGTTCCACACAAATACTCGCAAGTTTGTCTCCTCGGTCTTTCGACCGGTTGTGATCCTTCGCCAATGTTGGAAGGGGTTTCAAGCCGACAGCACCGCTCCTACCTCTCAGAGCTTTTAACCATCGGCCGCAGAGCGCGAGACTAGGATCTGCATCCCGCGGTGCCTATAGATTCCCAACCAACGTAGTCCCCAAAACGACGGACTGAGGCTAGTCAACTAGAGGCTTTCTCAAGCCTCGGCCGTCAGGCCGAGGTAGTTGACAGCTGCAGACTTGAGGTTGAGGTTTTTTCCCGATTCTGCGCCTAATTGGGTGCATGAAAAAGAGGACAAAACGAGAATATCTTTTGACTTCGGATTGTGGTTCCGAAGTCAGAATGTCTCGTTGTCTGCAAACAATCTCCTGAATCGGCTGTATCAGTTAGCAGTGCCGCCGACGGTGAGTCCGTCAATGCGGAGTGTCGGCATGCCGACACCGGTTGGAACCTGCTGACCATTCTTTCCGCAGGTACCGCAGCCTCTGTCTAATTCAAGATCATTGCCGACCATGACGATTTTTGTCAAAGCATCTGCGCCGTTGCCGGTTAGTGTGGCGCCCTTGATTGGGTCGGTTAGCTTGCCCTTTTCGATCAGCCAAGCCTCACTCATGCTGAAAACAAAGTTGCCGTTCGTGATGTCGACCTGACCGCCTCCGAAGTTGGATGCATAAATGCCGTAGTCCACGGAAGAAATAATTTCCTGTGGATCGGATTCGCCTTGGAGTAGATAAGTATTGGTCATTCGCGGCATCGGCAGATAGGCAAAACTTTCTCGGCGTCCGTTGCCGGTGGTCTTTTGCTTCATGAGGCGCGCACTGGTCTCATCGTGCATAAAGCCGCGCAGAATACCCTCGTCGATCAGCGTTGTGCAGTGCGTTTCATTGCCTTCATCGTCAATCGTGAGTGAGCCGCGGCGACCGGCGATCGTGCCGTCGTCGACAACTGTCACAATCGGAGAAGCCACCCGCTGCCCGACCTTATCTGTGAAAACGCTTGTGCCTTTGCGGATGAAGTCGGCTTCCAAGCCATGCCCGACGGCTTCGTGGATCAGCACTCCGGGCCAGCCGTTGCCCAATACGACGGGAATACTTCCGGCCGGCGCCGGACGGGCATCTAAGTTGCGTACGGCAGCGTCGACCGCTTCTCGCGCATATTGTTCAATGACTTCTTCGTTATAGAGATCTAAGGCGAATCGGCCCCCGCCGCCTGCCTGCCCTTGTTCTTTCTTGCCGTCTTTTTCAGCGATAACGCCGAGGTTCACGCGAACCAGCGGTCGAATATCGCCGATTAAAGTGCCGTCCATCTTCGCGATCAAAATCGCGTCATGCGAAGCGCCCACCGAAGTCGTCACCTGCGTGATCAGAGGAGAACGGCTGCGGGCATGTGCGTCCAGAGATCTAAGCAGTTTGATTTTGGCGTCCGTATCTGCCGCCTCAATCGGATCGACAGTGCGATAAAGAACTTTCGGTCCGTCTTTAGGCGTAACGTTTACCGTGACTTGGTTGTCCGTGGCCTGCGCAATGGCGCGGACGGTTCTGACCGCCTCAAACAAAGACTCGCGGGAAATTTCTTCCGAGTAGGCCAGCGCGGATTTCTCGCCGCAGACGGCACGAACGCCGACGCCCATGTCAGTGTTGTAATGACCGGTTTTAACGATGCTTTCTTCAAGCACATAGCCTTCGGAGACCGAGCGCTGGAAATAGAAATCGGCGTAGTCGATGTCGTAGCCGCTGAAAAGCGCAAAAGCATCTGCAATGTCTTTTTCAGAAAGACCGTTGCGGTACAGCAGAGTTTCGATGGCGACAGAAGTATTGTTATTTGTCATATTCAACGCGATTGTTCAGGGCCGGTAAAAGAGCTCTGACTTGACGAAGGAAGGCCGGGTCTACGTCTGCGAAGCAAACGCCCGTTTCATGTCCGTTGAGTTTGCTGATCACGGTGCCCCAGGGATCGACGGCGCAGGAGTGCCCCCAGAAAGCACGGCCGCAGGAAGAGCGTCCGGCTTGTGCGGCGGAAACTACGTAGCTTAGGTTTTCGATAGCTCGAGCGCGCAGCAAGACTTCCCAATGGGCCTTTCCGGTGTTCGTGGTAAAGGCAGCCGGGAGCAGGAAGCAGTCGATGCCGCTCTGACGGCGGAACAGCTGCGGGAACCGCAGGTCGTAGCAAACGGCCAGACCGATGCGGATATCTAAGCCGTTTTCTAATGGGAGGTTGAAAGAGACGGTCTTATGCCCTCCGACATAAAGCTCCGACTCGTCGTAGCGTTCCTGCTGTCCTTCATAAGAAAAAAGATGAATCTTGTCATAGCGCGCAGCTTCCTGACCGAATGCATCGTAGACCAGCATGGTGTTGGTCACCCGGTGCGGATCGTCGGTTTTAAGAGGCATGGTGCCGGCAGCAATCCAAATGCCTAAAGATTTGGCAAGTCCGGACATAATCCTTTGCACAGGACCGTCCTGGTACTGCTCTGCAAGACGAAGTACATCCTTGGGATCGTTGCTCATGATCGTAAACATTTCAGGCAGCAGCGCGAGGTTAGCGCCCTCCCGAGCAGCTTTGCGGATGAGGGATTCTGCAATCTGGACGTTGGCTCCGATATCCGGACCGGATGTCATCTGGCAGGTGGCTATGCGTAACATGATTCTTAATGCTTAATCTTGGTGACGACCGGATCCGACCAGGTGCCGGTCACTTGGTATTCAAAGGAAAAGAGCTTACTTAAAGGATCCTTGAAAATCAATTGAGCCAGGAAGCTGCCGATACCGACGATCGGATTGGCAACCGCCAGGGCAACGGAGGCGCCGGCAGCATTGATGTCCGGCAGAACCAGCAGGTGCAGGTCTTCCGTTTCTTTCTGCGTATTTACGTTGCCGTTGATAACAACGGTGGCGCTTCCGCCGATCATCGTCAGATCCTTAATGTTCATCAGGCCGTCGTCCAGAACCGCCTTGCCGCGGATCGCGGAGAAGTTAAAGCCGGCGGAGTAAAAGTCTCTGAAGTCCAGGGTCAGATAGCGCGTCAAAGACTGCAGCGTGAGCAGAGAAAGTAGCTTGGCAGCAGGGCCCGGCTGAATCTTGAGGATTTCGCCTCTTCTTAAGTTGATATCCAGTTCTCCGTCGAAGCTTTGGGTGTTAAAGCCGAGCGGGGTGCCGACCCAAGACAGATTGCCTTTGATCGAACCGTTGCCGGATCTGACCAAGTTTTTCATGTCGAGGCGGTTCAGCAGACCGCCGAGATTGTTGATGTTGGTATTGATCAGCAGATTAGTTTCGTTGCCGCCGTCAAAGCCTTTAAGCCAGCTGCCCGAAGAGTGCAGCTGTGCTGCACTGTTTGATAAGTTCAGCTTTGTAATCTTCCAGAGCTGGCCTTTTGCAGAAGGCGTGTTGCGCGCAACCAGTTCCAGTTTGCCTAAACGCATATTGCCGTAGGTCAAATCATCGATGACCGCGTTGATCGCAGGCCAGCCGCCCTGAATTTGTACCGGTTTGGATTTTTCAGCAGCGTCTCCGGCTGAGCTCGGGATGAAGAGCTTAGAGATATGCGCAATGAGTTCCGGTTCTTTGCCGTTTTGGCCTTTCTTCCATTCAAGGTTGGCATTCATCTCATTGCTGTTCATTGTGACCAGCAGAGAGTTGCCGGAAGGACGGGCCAAAAGCGAGAGGTTCGTTTGATTGAAGTTATCGATTAGCAGCTCGTCGACATTGACCTTAACAAAAGCAATGTCGGGAAGAACCACGGTGCCCGACGGCTTGGCATCGACCTTTAGGTGGTCAAATACGTTCTGCCAGGCCTTGGCCGAAACTAGCGGTGCTTTCACGGAGATGGCATAGCCGTGCGCCGGCAGGGTCGGTAGACTGCGGTTGCCGATGGCGGCACGCTTGATTTCGTCATTCTGCAGAATGAATTCGGAGCTCAGCAATCCGTCGATCATGATTCTGAGATCCGTAGTCTTGCTGTCGGTGACGATATTGAGATCAAGCGGAGCAGAAAGGGAAGCGGGCTTTTCCATCGGGGGCGGAAGTTTGCTTTCCAATCCAGCCAGCGAACTCTTGACGTTGACGGTTACCTTCGGACCGACCGTGACGTTGACCGTGAAGGGGGCTTTACCGCTCAAGTATTTATCGGCTGCCTGAGCCAGCATCGGAACCGGAATAACCTGAGGCAGAGCCTTGGCCGCAATCGTACCCGATGCAGATACTTTAATGTTGCCCTTGTCATCGGTATTAAGCGTTGCTTTCACTGCGTTGCCGAAGCAGTCAGCCGTAATGCCGTTGCTCGAGGCGCCCTTTTCATTGAAGTTCACAACGCCGGAAGCATGAGTTAGATCAGGAATAGAGAAGTCATTGAACTTAACGGCGTTGTCCTTAAGCGTAAAGGCGCCGGAAACAGCGACGTCGCCCGGTCCGTCAAGAGGAATCTTCAGCTGCAGGCCCAGATCTCCGCTGCCGGATCCTTCGGCTTTCTTAAATAAACCGCCGGTATAACCGTCAACCGGGGAGGCTTTGACGTAGGAAAGGAATCCGGGAAGCGCACCGGAGGCGGCAGCGTCCACATCGAGCCAAACGGTGTCGGCAGAGAAGGCAGGGATATCGACCTGCGCACGCGTAAGCTGAACGCCCTTATAAGTTCCCCGGTCAGCGGTGATGGCCATGCCGTCGCCCTCGAACTTGACGACGCCTCCGACTTTTTCAAAGAGCGGCCAGATTGCACCGCGCTTAGCGGTGACTTTCGGGTTGTCGAGAATGTTGGGATAGACATCGAGCAGGACATCTTCCACGTTAACGGCAGCCAAGAACTGATGTTCTTTGGATTCTTTGAACGGGAAGTCATGCAGCGGCCCTTTAAGAAGGACTTGACCGCCGGTGGCTTTGCCTTCCAGCAGGCCGTAGCGAAGCCATGTGATCGTGTCGTTGCCGACGATGAGCGGCATGTACTTCCAAACGGCCGGAACGTTGCCGCGCAGAACATCGGCCTTAAGATCGGCGGTGCCGAACGGCGTGCCGTCCGCGTTGGTATAGGTGCCGTTGAGCTTGACCGCAGCGTCTGCGTTCTCAATCAGGATGTCCTTGAATTCCAGAGAGAGACCTTTAACAGTATTCCAAACCACAGTGCCTTGAAGGTTGTCCAAATAGAAGGCAGCCGCCGGGAACATGCCCGGGAAGGCGACAGAAGCGTTCTTGGTGTTAAGAACGGTTGTGCCCACGCCGTCTTTCATCGTGATGTCAGCGCTGAGGTTGATGAATCCGGGAAGCCATTGCGTGTTGTTTTTTCCGGAAGCGCCGAAGGAGCAGAAGTCGTGAAGCGAGAGTTTGCCGTTGTAGTGCTTGGGTTCGTCGGGCAGACCCTGCCAATCCAGATCAACATTGGTGAGAGAGCCCGAGAGTTTGCGTTCGGCGACGAAATCTTTAAAGGACTGAGGAAGCGGCAGTGACGGCAGCAGTGCCGTCATGCCTTGGAAAACGAGGCTGTTTGCTTTGAAGGAACCGCCGGTAAATTCTTTGCCGTCTCGGTCTAGCTTCAGACTCATATCCAGCGGGGGCAGCTTTTCTCCGGACTCCAATTCAAAGGAGAAGTTTTCTGTGGACAGGCCGTAAGCCTTATCCGACATATTTCCTGAAACTTTGCCCTTAATGAACTTTAGGCGCAGCGGAGCCAAGTCCGGCAGCTGCAGATCGACATGAGACAGAGCGCCGATGAAGCTTGCAGACGACGGAGACCATTTCACAAAATTGGCCCATAAAGAGCCGGAGCCAGTGCCTTTGTATTTGAAGGAGAAGTCGGGCATCCACTTGGCCAGTTCTCCGAAATTAATAAAGTCGGTCTGCGCGTAGAGCTCTGCATCCCAGTCGGCAAGCTTTGACGGATTAAGCGCCGGGGTCTTAAAGAGCGCGCGAACGGTAATCGGAGAAGCGATTTCAGGCGGCAGCGTCAGCGTAAAAGCAAACTGCTTGTCTCTCGAAGAGCCGTTGTAGGCGGCGTTCACATTCTTGATTTCAAGTGTTTTGCCGCTCTTTTGATCGTGAACCAGAATCGTGCCGTCCTTGATTTCCAGAGATTTCTGCTTCAAAAGAAGCATGACGTCGGACGGCAGTTTGGTGGTGAGCGCATGAGTCTCAGTCTCGCCGGACATAAGCTTTTTGAGATTGACCTTTCTACCTAAGACGGAGAAGGACATCGGTGCCAGACGGCGGACTTCGACTTTGGGTTTATTCAAAGTGACGGATTCAAAGACCGGCGCGAGGTTTGTTAAAGAGCTGAGCGAAAGCTTGGCGGTAAGGGATTCAGCCGTAATCGGATCTTTGCCCGGCTCGCCGAGTTCAATGTTTTTAAGCGTGATTTCCGGAGACAGTCCCTGCCAATCAGTGTCCAGAGAGCCGAACTGGACAGGAATATCCAGGACCTGAGAAATCTTGTTCTCGATCTTGGACTTATGTTCGTTCAGGTAAGGTGCAAGGCAGTAACGCGCTCCGAGCCATGCTGCTCCGAGTGCAAAGTAAAGGATGACTAAGAACCAAAGAATGGTTCGCCAGGCATAGCCGAAAAAGCCTTTTTTAGGTTTTGTTGGTGTGGTTGATGTTTGTTGTTCGGAATTGTCCGTCATGCCCCGAATCCTTTAACTTTTTTCTGATCTTCTAAGTATCGCTCAATTTGCCGCGAATAAACTCTAATATTGGAAGATAGACTCATTTTTAGCTTCGAAAAACCATATGTCTGCAGCACTCGAATCCTCTGATCTCCTTCCTAAAGTTCCCAGACTTCCTCTCTCGGAAGTCCCCGAAGTCTCGGCGTATTTCAAAAACACGCTCCGAGCCATGTTCGGAGAAGATGAAGATAAAGTTCGGTCTTATGTCCAGGAAATCACTCAGACGCCCTGGACCCCGGAAAGAATGCGTGAGCGTTTGGCCGGAATCGAAGACGGCGAAGCGCTTAAAAGTGCAATGCGCCGTCTGCGCCGCGACGTGATGATGAATCTTGTTGCACGCGACATTTCCGGATTGGCGAATCTAGAAGAGGTCGTGACCGTGATGTCCGACTTGGCAGAGATCGCGATCGACCGTACGGTTTCCGTCTATGCCAAAGAGTTAGCGAAACGATTCGGTGTTCCGCGCTCCGAGACCGGCGTTCCCCAGGATCTGATTGTGATCGGCATGGGTAAGTTGGGCGGCCGCGAACTGAATGTCTCAAGCGATATTGATCTGATTTTCTTCTATGACTGCGACGGTGAGTGCGGACCGACACCGGAATATCCCACTGTCCGCAAGATCATCAGCAATCAGGAGTTCTACGAGCGGCTGGCAAAGAAGGTCATCCCGGCCCTATCTGAAATTACTTGGGAAGGCTTCGTGTTCCGCGTGGATATGCGTCTGCGCCCGAACGGAGACTCCGGTCCGATCGTGGGTTCCAGCGACATGCTCGAAGAGTACCTGATGACGCAGGGACGCGATTGGGAGCGCTTTGCATGGCTTAAAGGCCGTATCGTCAACGGACCGGTATTTGCCTCCGAAGAAGACTTCAATATCCAAAAGAAAAACATTAACGATATCGTTCGTCCCTTTGTTTACCGTAAATACCTCGATTTCGGAGCAATCAGTTCTCTTACCGATCTGCATGCAAAGATTCGTCTTTCTACTCAGAAACGCGCCTTAGAGAGTCTGAAAGAAGGTCAGAACATTAAGCTCGGACGCGGCGGTATTCGCGAAATCGAGTTCATTGCGCAGACCTTCCAAGTGATTCGCGGCGGACGCAACCCGTTCTTAAGAGAACGCTCTACGCTGAAAGCGCTTCAGGCGCTCGCATCCGAGAATATTCTCGCTAAAGATAAAGCTGAGATGCTCTCGAAGATTTATGTGTTCCTTCGCAATGTGGAGCACGCACTGCAGTACGAAAACGATCAGCAGACACAGCTTTTTGCCGCCGATCCCGAACACAGAAAGAGAATCGCGAGGATGCTGGGCTTTACTGTCGAAGATCTGCAGAAACAGTTAGAGCTTTCGACGGAGTACGTGGCGGCAAGGTTTGATGAGATTTTCCAGACCAAAGAAGAGGTCAGCGAAGAAGACTGGCCGCTCGGCTGGGAGACCGGTTGTGCAGAAGCACTGCCCGGTTTGGCAAAAGTGCTTGAGCGAAACGGTTTTAAAGAAACCGAAGAGCTCTCCCAGCTCATCCTTAACCTTATGTCGCTGCGCGCCTTGAAGCTCATCAACGCGGGTGCCCGGCAGCGTATGGTCACGCTGGTTAAAAACACGGTTGAAGGCAAAAATAAACCCGAGCATTTAAAAATCATCTCCCGCGAAGAGCTTCTGCGCCGCTGCATCAAGTTCTACGAAGTGATCGCGGGTCGTCCGACGTATGTGTCTTTGCTCCTGCAGTATCCGCTGGCGGCAAAGCGCCTGGGCGACGTACTGGGCAACGGAAAATGGGCGGCCGAATATCTGAATCGCCATCCGCTGCTCTTGGACGAGCTGTGGGATGAACGGCTGAGCCAGATTGACGACTACACTCCGGTGGATTTCTCTTTCTATATCGAACGCACGCGGGCGCGTCTTGCGGATATTCCGGAAGACGATCAGGAAACCCGCATGAACCTTATCCGCGAAGTCCATCACGCCCGTTTGTTCCGGCTGTTCTTGGCGGACATGGCCGGACGATTGACGGTGGAGAGATTGGCCGACCAGCTCTCCGCGCTGGCGGACGCCACACTGGAGATCGTTATGGAAGAAGTGTGGAAGACGGTTCCGGGACGTCACATCGAGCGTCCGAAGTTCGCCATCGTGGCTTATGGAAAACTCGGCGGCAAGGAGCTTGCTTACGCGAGCGACCTTGATCTGGTCTTCTTATTTGAGGATGACGCCCAAGACGCTGAAAAGATCTATATGCGCTTTGCGCGCCGCCTGATTAACTGGCTGACGGCTACGACCGGCTCCGGCGTCCTCTTTGACGTGGATATGCGTCTGCGCCCGAACGGAGAGTCCGGCATGCTGGTCTCTTCTGTGGATAGTTTTGAGAAGTATCAGAAAAATGAAGACGGTACCGGCGCGTGGCTCTGGGAGCATCAGGCATTAACGCGGGCTCGTTATGCAGCAGGCGACCGAGACATCGGTGACAAGTTCGAGAAAATCCGCATCGAAATACTCCGCCGCGAGCGAAACGCCGAAGAGACGAAGGCTGAAGTACTCAAAATGCGCCAGCGTATGCACGACGGCCATCCCAATAAAACGGAGCTTTTTGATGTGAAGCATGACGAGGGCGGCATGGTGGATGTGGAGTTCATCGTTCAGTATTTGGTGCTTCAGTATTCCGCCAAGTTCCCGCAGCTTGTCAACAACTTCGGCAACATCAAGATGCTGGAGATGGCGTCTGACGCCGGCCTGATTCCGAAAGACCTGGCGCTCGAAGTGTCGGCTATTTATCGCAAGTATCGGCGCATTCAGCACGAGTTCCGGCTGAACTCTCCGAGCGTGCCGGTGCGTGTTCCCAAAGAAGAGTTTGCGGACGATGCGGCGAAGGTTCGTGAGCTCTGGTCGCTCGTTTTTGGTCCGTCCGAAGGTCAGGAGGCATAAAAGGACCTAAGCTAAAAGGCAGTTTGAATCTTCTTAGCTTATGAGTCTCGCTGCTTCCGACTACCGTGCTCCTTGGTGGCTGCCCGGCGGCCACCTGCAAACCATTGTGCCTGCCGAACTGTTTCCGAAGGCCAAGGTGATCTATCGCCGTGAGATTTGGAATACGCCCGATGACGACATCATTGCCGTGGACTGGTCGACGCCGGAACCCATTGATCCGAAGGCGCCGATTATGGTGCACATCCACGGTCTGGAAGGGTCTTCCAACAGCCACTATGCCCGTGCGCTGATGGCGCGCTGCGGTCAGGAAGGCGTGCGCGGTGTGGTGATTCACTACCGGGGCTGCGGCGGCGTCACCAATAAGAAGCTTCGTGCTTATAACGCAGCCGATGCCGAAGAGCTGGATTGGGAGTTTGCGCGGCTGCGCGAACTCTACCCTGAAGCTCCGATCTATGCGATGGGCGTCTCGTTGGGTGCCAATAATCTGCTCTTTTGGGCCGGTACCCGAGGCGAGGATGCCGCAAAGCTGGTCTCGGGCATCGCTGCGGTCTGTTCGCCTCTGGATTTGGTGGGCTCGAGCTATGTTATTCGTAAAGGATTCAGTCGGATTTATGACTTGAATTTCATCTCGACGATGAAGAAAAAAGCGCTCGCCAAAGCCAAGCGTTTCCCGGGTGTCTTAGATGTCGAGAAAATAAAGAAGATTCGCTGGCTCTGGCAGTTTGACGATCTTTTTACGGCGCCGGTTTTCGGCTATAAGGACTACATGGACTATTGGACGAAATGCTCGAGCAAGCCGCATTTAGGCGGCATCCGGCTGCCGACGCTGGTCTTGAATGCAAAGAACGATCCGATCGTGGGATACGAAGTTTTACCGAAGATTGATGAAGTTTCTAAGTTTGTGACGTTAGAATATCCCGCTGAGGGCGGCCATTGCGGGTTCCCTCGCAAACCGAACGAAGGAAGCCTCGGATTTCTGCCGACACGCACCTTCGATTTTTGTTTCCGCGGCCGCTGAATGTATCTAATTTTCCCCCGGTATGTGCAGCCGGAAACGGAGTTGAAATGCCTTTAAGAAGTACCAAAGACTATTCAGTCGGAATCCTCTACTTTATCCTCTTTATTCTGACCATCCCGGCGATGAACTGGGTGGTGATGAATGTCGGCACGGTTTGTACCGCCGACGGCCCCTGTTTGATTCCGGTTTGGCCCGGCATCATGGCTCCGAGTGGCGTGCTTATGGCCGGCGTAGCACTGGTGCTCCGCGACGGACTGCAGGCCAAGCTTGGTGTTCGCTGGTCGCTTTACGCCATCATTATCGGCGCAGCGCTGTCCGCACTTTTTTCCGAACCGTCCCTGGTCTTGGCTTCTGTGATGGCTTTCTTCTTCTCCGAATTGGCTGACCTCGTGGTCTACACACCGATGCGCAAGAAATGGCCGGCTTGGGCCATTATGGCAAGCGGTTTGGTGGGCTCTATGGTCGACAGCGCCATCTTCCTTTCTCTGGCTTTCGGCTCCATTGAATTTATCTTCGGACAGGTTCTGGGCAAGTTCTGGATGTCTCTTGCCGTAGCTTTGCTTATCGGGTATCTTCATAGCCGCCGCGCTAAAGCGGTTCAAGACGAAATCCTTTCCCGTTAAGAATTAAGAAGATATGACTGAAAAGAGCCCGAAGACCGCGGTACTCCTTATTAACCTCGGTTCTCCTGATGAACCGACTGCTTCGGCGCTCAAACCCTATCTGCGGGAGTTTCTCTCCGATCGACGGGTTGTCGATTTAAATCCGATTTTTTGGCAGACGCTGTTAAATTTGGTCATTCTGCCGCGCCGCAGTCCCAAGTCCGCCGCGCGTTATGCGCAGGTTTGGATGAAAGAGGGTGCGCCGCTGAAGGTCTACACCGATCGCATCGCCGATAAGCTGCGTCAGCGCCTGCAGGAAAAGGCCGTTAATGCCGATGTGTTTGTCGGCATGCGTTACGGCAATCCTTCGCAGGTCGAAGTTTTTAAAGCGATTCACAACGAGCACGGTTTTGACCGTGTCCTCGTCCTCCCGCTTTATCCGCAGTATTCCTCCTCGACGACGGCCTCTGTTTCCGACGCCGTCTCGAAAGCTATGCAGCAGATGAAGAGCCACCCGAAGGTGCGCTTCATCCGCGACTATCACACGCATCCCCTGTACATTAAAGCGCTTGCCGATCAAATTCGCGAGCATTGGGCAAAAGTCGGTCCGCTCGGCGAGAAGGACCGATTGATGCTGTCTTTCCACGGCATGCCGGTCCGCTACTGCAGGGAAGGCGATCCCTACCCGAAACAAGTTCGCGCAACGGCTGACCTCCTGATCAAGGAACTCGGGGCGGACCCGACAAAGGTAGTGCTTTCCTACCAGTCCCGTTTCGGTAAGGAAGAATGGTTAAAGCCTTACTCGGACGACACGGTTCGCGAACTCGTCGGAGAGGGCATTGAACGATTAGACGTTATCTGCCCGGGATTTCATACCGACTGCCTCGAGACGATTGAAGAAATCGGCCTGGAGCTCAAGGAGACTTGGCAGAAAGCAGGCGGCCAATCCTTCCACTACATTCCTTGTCTGAATGATTCCGAGGCTTCCGTTTCGCTGGTTGAGAGCATCGTCGAAGACGAACTTCGTCACTGGCCGGAATAATTTTGTTACTTTTTTCGCTTGAAAAAACGAGCTAAGGGAAAACCCTTTGGTTTTCAAGCGCTAGGCGGGTGTTATTCCCGTATATCGTTTAATTTGCTACAGATTTTCTCTTCCTGATTTGCTTAATTCGGGTGATGTCGGCTCTTGAAAGGATGGGCTGTTCTCATAATGTCATTCATCAAAGGTTGAAAAAAGGATCGGGCGACCCCATATCAACCATTAAAGGGTTCGGGACAACCGGACCCCGATTTCTGAAAAAAACTTGAGGACAGTTAATGCAAGAAAACGAATTAAAGAACGGACAGAACGTCCCACCTCAGGACGAAGCAGCCCAGCAGGCTCCGGCTGAAGCTCCGGAACTTCCGGATCTGGATCTCTCTGCTGAATTAGCTAAAGCACAGGCCAAGGCCGCAGAAAACTACGACCTTTATGTACGTGCCGTTGCCGAAGCAGACAACACCCGCCGCCGCGCCTCTGAAGATGTTGCTAAAGCCCGTAAATTCGGCATTGAAAAATTTGCAGAGTCTATGCTGCCGGTCGTAGACAGCATGGAAAAAGCGCTAGAAGCGTCCGCAAATGAAAAAGGCCCCTTCAAAGAAGGCCTTGAGATTACCTACCGCCAGCTGCTGAGCGCACTGGAGCATAACGGGATGAAGTGTGAGAACCCTGTGGGTCTTAAATTTGATCCCAACACAATGCAGGCGATAACAATGGTGAAAGATCCTGCAGTCCAGCCGGGCTGCGTCGCAACAGTGTTCCAACGCGGTTGGAAGATTGCCGATCGAGTTCTTCGTCCGGCGATGGTGGCAGTCGCGCAGTAAGACTTGTTTTTTCAGGAAACGACTCAATATAGAAACTTAACAGCGGGCAGCCCTTCTGCCGGCAAGTGAGGAAATTTAAAAATGGCAAAAATTATTGGTATTGACCTTGGTACAACAAACTCCGCCGTTGCGGTTGTTGAAGGTGACAAGGTCCGTGTGATCGAAAACAGCGAAGGTGCTCGCACCACACCTTCCGTCGTTGCATATCTTGAAAAAGAAGTGCTTGTCGGCGCTCCTGCTAAACGTCAGGCTGTTACGAATCCTGCCAACACACTTTTCGCGATCAAACGTTTGATCGGCCGTCGCTACGACGATAAAGAAGTTCAGAAAGACATCAAACTGATGCCTTACAAGATCATCAAGGCTGCCAACGGCGACGCCTGGGTTCAGGTTCTCGGCGACAAGGATCTGGCTCCGCAGCAGGTTTCTGCTGAAATTCTTCGTAAGATGAAGAAGACCGCCGAAGACTATCTCGGTGAAGAAGTTAAGGAAGCCGTTATTACGGTTCCGGCTTACTTCAATGACTCCCAGCGTCAGGCTACTAAGGACGCCGGTAAGATCGCCGGTTTGGATGTCCGCCGTATCATTAACGAACCGACAGCTGCTGCTTTGGCTTTCGGTCTTGATAAAGGCGGCAAGGGAGATCGTAAGATCGCTGTCTATGACCTGGGCGGCGGCACATTCGATATCTCCATCATCGACTTAGCCGATGTTGACGGTGAAAAACAGTTTGAAGTTCTGTCCACCAACGGCGATACATTCCTTGGCGGCGAAGACTTCGACCAGAGAATCGTTGACTACGTCATCAAAGAATTCAAGAAGGACACAGGCATTGACCTGAGTCAGGACGTTCTGGCTCTGCAGCGTTTGAAAGACGCCGCTGAAAAGGCCAAGATCGAGTTGTCCAGCCGTCAGGAAACAGAAATCAACCTGCCTTACATCACTGCTGATGCAACAGGTCCGAAACATCTGAACATCACACTGACACGTTCTAAGCTCGAAAGCCTCTGCGAAGATCTGATTGAAAGAACAATCGAACCTTGCCGCAAGGCCCTGAAGGATGCCAACGCTACTGTTGAAGACATCTCCGACGTTATCCTCGTCGGCGGTCAGACACGTATGCCGGCTGTTCAGGAAGCTGTTAAGGAAGTCTTCAAGAAGGATCCGCGTAAGGACGTGAACCCGGATGAAGCCGTTGCTATAGGTGCTGCTATTCAGGGCGCTGTTCTGTCCGGCGACCGCAGCGACGTTCTGCTTCTCGACGTTACACCGCTTACCCTCGGTATTGAAACCCTGGGCGGCGTGATGACTCCGATGATCAAGCGCAACACCACGATCCCGACAAAGCACTCTCAGGTGTTCTCTACTGCCGAAGACAATCAGCCTGCTGTAACCATTAAGGTTTACCAGGGCGAACGTGAAATGGCAGCAGGCAACAAGCTGCTTGGCGAATTCAACCTTGAAGGCATCGCTCCGGCTCCGAGAGGACTGCCGCAGATCGAAGTGACATTCGATATTGACGCCAACGGTATTCTTCATGTTTCCGCTAAGGATAAGGCTACCGGCAAGGAAAACCAGATCACGATTAAGGCTAACTCCGGTTTGAGCGACGCCGATGTCGAAAGAATGGTTGCCGATGCTGAAGCCAACAAGGAAGAAGACCGCCGCCGTGCCGAACTGGCTCAGGCTCGCAACACAGCCGAATCCAGCATCCATCAGGTTCGCAAGACCCTGAAGGACCTCGGTGAAAAGGTTGACGGCGCTGACCGTGCTGCCTGCGAAACTGCGATCAACGACCTTGAAGAAGCTGTTAAGGGCGAAGACAAGGATCTGATCACAAAACGTACTGACGCTTTGATGGCTGCTGCTCAGAAGATCGGCGAAAAGCTGAATCAGCAGCAGGCTCAGCCGGGTGCTCAGCAGGAAGCTCCGAAGTCTCAGAAGAAAGATGACGACGTTGTCGATGCCGACTTCAAAGAAGTCTAATTCTGAAACTTGTTAGACTGTAACTAACGTAAATGAGGCCGTTTCCGTAAGGTTGCGGCCTCATGGCGTAGATAAAGAGACAAAATTTAAGGGTTTTTACCCGATAACCGAATTCCGTAAAGAATGGCTGACGAAGAAGATTTTGATTATTACGAGGTACTGGGAGTCACCCGTACTGCTACTCAGGAAGAGATCAAGAAAGGTTATCGCCGCATGGCGATGAAGTATCACCCTGACCGCAACAAAGGGGACAAGCATGCCGAAGAAAAATTCAAACAAGTAGGCGAAGCCTATGAAGTGCTGAAGGACGAGCAAAAGCGTGCGGCATATGACCGCTACGGCCGTTCTGCATTCAACGGCGGCGCCGGCGGCGCCGGTGCCGGCGGATTCGGCGGGTTCGGAGGTTTTGATGCATCTCAGTTCGGCGATATGGGCGATATTTTCTCCGAGATTTTCGGCGGAGGACACGCCCGCAGCTCCGGACAGAATAAGCAGATGTTCCGCGGTGAAGATCTGATTTATGACCTCGATATCACGCTTGAACAAGCCGCAGAAGGCTATAAGACAAAGATTAAGGTTCCCTCCTGGAGCAAGTGCACAGCCTGCGGCGGATCCGGTGCAGAAAAGGGCACGAAGGTAGAAACCTGCCCGACCTGTCACGGCAGCGGTTATGTCCGCGCCGGCGCCGGCTTCTTCCAGATTCAGCAGACCTGTCCGCGCTGCCACGGAACCGGCAAGTACATTCCTCATCCCTGCCACAAGTGCCACGGCACCGGTATGCAGGAAGAGAAGAAAGAACTCGAGATTACGATTCCCGCCGGTGTGGATGACGGCAACCGTATGCGTATTCCCGACCGCGGATCGCCCGGACAAAACGGCGGCCCCGCAGGCGATCTTTACATCCGCATTCGCATCAAGCCCCATGACATCTTTGAACGTGACGGGCAGGATCTGCACATGGAGATGCCCATGAGTTTTGTGACGGCGGCGCTCGGAGGTGAACTCGAAGTCCCGACGTTAACGGGCAAAGCCACATTGCGCATTCCCGAGGGGACTCAGTCCGGAAAGACCTTCCGCTTGAGAGGCCACGGCATCCGTAGTGTTCGCAATGCTGAGAAGGGCGACCTGTACGTTCATACCACTGTGGAGATTCCGGTAAATATGACGACTGAACAGAAGGACATCCTGAGACAGTTCGATGCGTCGATCAATCACAGCAAGAAAGATCATCACGCGCCGGAAAGAAAAAGTTTCTTCGAAAAGCTCGGCAAGCTCTTCAAGTAATTCGCCTCTGAATTAATAATTCAATCCCGATTTTGACTTACCCGTTGAAGTCGGGATTTTTTCATCATCAAAAAATTTTTGTGAAAAAGATTTGCAGACTAAATTCGATTCAGAACACCGAAATCATGGGTGAAATCAGGCGTTAGGTGTCTAAAACCTCCGTTGATCGATTTCCGTCCCAAGAGAGATATTAGGGCAACTATTCCTCTTTTGTAGACTATAGGACAAATACTGTGGAGCATGAGTTTACTTATGAGAAGGCCTTCGTTTGAGGTATTCTCACATTTGTCGACGAAAAAAAATACATAACACATCATGCTGAATCGAACAATCCTCAGCCTTATATGCATCTTAGGCCTCATATCCTGTTTAACCGCATGTAATGACAAAGAAGCAGTCAAGCAGAAAGTTCAAGCCATCCAAGTAACAACGCTTAAAGCCGAACCTACCACTCTGCCGTATGTGGCCGAAGTGTTCGGGCAGACGGAAGGTTCTAAAGCCGTGATTGTTTATCCTCAAGTGACTGGTCCCGTGCTGCAGCGGCACTATGCTGAAGGACAGAGCGTCAAACAAGGCGATGTGCTCTTTACGATTGATCCGGCACCTTTCGATGCCGCTAATCAGAGCGCAGAAGCGTCGGTTATTCAAGCGCAGGTGGAACTGAAACAGGCGGAGAGAGAAGCCAAGCGATTTGCAGCTTTGCGCAAAGTTAATGCTGTAAGCGAAAAAGAATATTCAGACCGCATCAGCGCCTTGGAGTCCTGTAAGGCAAATCTAGCGGCAGCAAAGGCTAAAGCGCTGCAAACCAAAATTCAACTTGATTACACGTCGGTTAAAGCGCCTGTGAGCGGAATTGCCGGCAGGTCTTTAATCAATCCCGGAACACTGGTAACCGCCAACAATTCGGCCTTAACTGATATTACACAGGATGATCAACTTAAGGCTCGCTTTTCTTTAAGCGATAATGATCTGCACGGATTCACGATCACCGAAGACTCTCCAGTGAGTGTGGTGCATGAGAAAACAGGCGTGGAAGTTCCTGCGCGCATTAATTTTGCCGCTACTCAAATCGATCCTCAGACGGGTACCCGTTCGCTAAGCGCGGAGATTGAACGTTCTGCTGAGCTGCTTCCGGGACAATACGTGACGATCCGTTTGACGCTCGGCACACAGAAGGGCGTTTATCTGATTCCTCAATCGGCGGTGCGCCAGCTGCCCGACGGAACTTACAGCGTCTATTTATACAAAGACGGTGTCGCGAGGGCTCAGTCTGTGACGGTGGGTCGCTGGTCAGGCAAAGATTGGATTATCACCTCCGGCCTCAAATCCGGAGATCTTGTGATCATTGATCAGATCCAGAAACTCAGAGACAAGGCCAAGGTGGCCTTAAACCAAGACAAGAAAACCGCTTCAAAGCCGACTGAAAAATAACTTGCGATAGGTGAACCGAAATGCTTTCTCAATTCTGTATTCGGCGGCCGATTTTCGCATCTGTCATGTCGATTTTGATCGTGATTGCGGGTCTGCTCGCAGGACGTGTCCTGCCGATGGGCCAATATCCTGACATCACGCCGCCGGTTGTTTTTATTTCAACTTCTTATGAAGGGGCTGACGCACAGACATTGGCTAAGACAGTTGCTGCGCCAATCGAGGATCAGCTCTCCGGTGTTGAAGGCCTGCTTTATTACGAAACTTCCATCCGTTCGAACGGAAATGTTCGTATTACCTGCACGTTCGAAGTCGGTACAAATCCGAACGACGCGATGCTGGAGATCAATAACCGCGTGCGATCTGCAGAAAGACGGTTGCCGGAAAGCGTTCGACAGAACGGCGTGAACGTCCGTAAGCGCAGCGAAGAAACGCTGATGATCGTGCCGTTTTATTCTCCGAATGGCACTCTAAAACCGATTCAGCTCGCTGACTACGTGAATCTGAACGTAGTGGATGCAATCAAACGCGTCCCCGGCGTCGGTGACGCAGACGTTTTCGGTAACGCACAAAGCGCGATGCGTATTTGGCTGAATCCGAAGAAAATGGCTCAGCTCGGCATTACAGCTATCGATGTGCGCAAAGCGATCGAAGAGCAGAACAATCAGTACGCTGCCGGTAAAGTCGGTACGTCTCCGACGACTGATGATCAGCAGCTGGTTTATACGATTCGCACAAAAGGTCAGTTGCTGACACCGGAAGAGTTCGGCAATATCACCGTCCGTTCGCGCGGTGCTGACGGTATTGTTCGCATTCACGACATTGCCCGGGTCGAAGTCGGAAACCGCAGTTATGAGGCATACAACCAATTAAACGATGTTCCGAGCGTTACGTTTGCTGTTTACCTGCAGACAGGCGCTAACGCCATGCAGACGGCTGTGGATGTCAAAAAGCGGCTTCAGGAGCTCTCCAAGAACTTCCCGGATGATATCGCTTATGTGATCACGGACGATAACTCAAGATTCGTCGAGGCTGCCCTTAATGAGGTGGTTCAAACCTTACTGGAAGCCGGTCTTCTCGTGCTTTTGGTTGTGTATCTCTTCCTGCAAAATTGGCGCGCGACCCTTATCCCGATGCTTGCTGTGCCGGTTTCCTTGATCGGTACCCTTGCAGGTCTATGGGCTCTGAATTTCTCTCTTAATACGTTGACGTTATTTGCGATGACGCTGGCCATCGGTATTGTGGTGGACGATGCGATCGTCGTGCTTGAAAACGTCGAACGTATTATGGAGACGGAAAAGCTCAACGCTTTCCAGGCTTCTCAGAAGGCCATGAAAGAAGTAGCCGGAGCTCTGGTGGCTATTGTGCTGGTGCTGAGTACGGTTTTCACACCGGTCGCGTTCTTAGGTGGTATCGCCGGTGAGCTGTATCGTCAGTTTGCGGTGACCATCGGTGTTTCTGTTGTGCTCTCCGGCTTCGTGGCGTTAACGCTGACGCCGGCTCTGTGTGCTATTTTGCTCAGAAACAAGAGCAAGCCTTTCAAAATCTTCCGGCTCTTTAACGACGGCTTTGAGCGCTTCAAGCTGAACTACATCAAGGGTGTGTCCTTTAATCTTCGCCATCGCTGGTTTACGGCCGCGATTCTTGTCGCTGTTACCGTCGGATGCTGGGAGTTCCTGCAGATCGTTCCGACTTCTTTCGTTCCTCGCGAAGACCAAGGCATTTTGCGCGTGGCGATTCAGTTGCCGGAAGGCGCGACTCTGAACCGTACCGGTGTGGTGGTCACAGACTTGAGTCGAGAAATCCGCAAGATCCCCGAAGTTGAGAACGTTACTGCATTGGTGGCAAACGATACGATCGCAAACGATACGAAATCCAATGCCGCTTCCCTGATTGTTCAGTTAAAACCCTGGGATCAGAGAACGCGCAGTGCAGAAACGATTCGCCGGCAGCTTCAAACGCTGGTGAACGCACGCACGGATGCCGTGGGTCAGGCTGTGAATCCGGCGCCGATCCGCGGCCTGGGTCGTGCCGGCGGTTTGGACTTCTATATTCAATCCCGAGAATCGGACAATCCGCTTGAACTGCAGCAAGTGGCCGAAGATTTCCGACAGCGTTTGGTTGCAAAACCTGAAATCAGTTCGGCCCGCTCGATGATTCAGGCGGATGCACCTCAGCTCTACCTTACGGTTGATGAGGCTAAGGCTCTGGCAATGGACGTGGCTATTTCGGACGTTTATGACACGCTCGGATATTTCATGGGCGGCAAGTACGTCAACGACTTTACGCGTATTGGAAAAATCTTCCGCGTCATTATTCAAGCCGATGCTCCGTACCGCATGACACCGGACTCCTTAGGTGAGCTTTATGTCCGTTCTGATACCGGGAAGATGGTTCCTCTTTCGACGTTGGCCCATGTGGAACGCACTTCAGGCCCGGAATCGTTGAAACGAGAAAACGGTTTCTTGGCTGCGTCTATGAACGTTAATGCCGCGCAGGGCTATTCCACAGGAGACGTCATTCGAACCGTGGACACCGAAAGCCAATATTTGCCGAGCGGCTATTATGTGGATTGGACGGGTCAGGCTTTCCACGAAAAACGTATCGGAAGTTCTTCTGCCGCTGCGTTTGCTTTCGGCTTGATCATCGTGTTCCTGATTCTGGCCGCGCAGTTCGAACGCTGGTCGCTGCCGATTGCCGTCGTAATGGCAGTGCCTTACTCAGTCTTAGGAGCACTTGTAGCGACGTATTTCCGCGGCTTCTCGAACGATATTTACTTCCAGATCGGGTTGCTTGTGCTGATTGGTTTGACAGCTAAGAACGCCATTTTGATTGTGGAGTTTGCAGCTCAGAAGATGGAGGAGGGCCTCGAAGCCAGACAAGCTGCGCTCGAAGCTGCGAAACTTCGTCTGCGTCCGATCGTGATGACCTCTATGGCTTTCATCTTGGGTGTCATTCCTCTGGCCACAGCAACCGGCGCCGGTGCAGCTGCTCGTCAGTCCATGGGTACCGGTGTCTTAGGCGGCATGCTGGCAGCCACGTTTATCACGACGTTCTTTATTCCTGTCTTCTTTACGTGGTTTGTGTCTAAGAAGATAAAGACTCGTCGGTGAGTTAGGTGATTCGGTCGTCCAGTTCGATGCGGACGACCTTTTGATGCCGAACTAACTAATAGTGCTTTTATGCAAGGAACTACAAAAATGCGAATCTCGTCTGGATTTCTTCCAATAGTTCCTACCAAAGCTGAAAGTTCTTGTACTCCAAATTAACAAAGTCAACAATCCTTAAAAATTTTTTAACTGGTTCTGATGGCTTTTTTGAATGAATGGCACCAAAAGGTAAGGTTGCGTTGATATCTAGTGGAACGGCTTTGATTAAGGGGTGTGAGAATATCCACGATTCTGTCGCAAGAAGAAAATAATTTGAATTTCCACAACGATTAAGAATATCCATGGTCAAAAAATCATAAAATTCTTTTTCGATTCTTTCGTCATGCGTGAAAATTTCCTTAACGTTATCGTAGCCACGCATCCAGTCATCGCTTCTCAATAATAACCCCCCCCCTCGTCGGCGCGTGGCTTCAACTAGATCCTCTATTGAAATTTTCTCTTTTTGCGCGAGCTTATGAGTTGAAGACATGCAGATGCTGAGTTGTAAATCTCTTAGTTTGAGGGCAGTACAATTTCTTCTCTCTAAGAAGTCCTCATCATATGTCGCAACGACAATGTCGACTTGGCCATCTGATCCTAAGTGTGAGAGCATGTTCCAAACGATGTTTTTTTCATTTTCAAAAGGGACAAGCTGAATCCTTAGATCAGGGTATTGTTTAGACGCAATAGGCCAAACTTGCCCTAGGAATTTCGTAGGTGTTAGGGGCGATAAAGCGACACGAACAAGATTTCCTTCATTTTTTTCGATTTCTTTTGCTCTTTTAATTGATTCTTTAGAAAAGGATAAAAGGAATTTAGCGTCTTTATAGACAGATATCCCTGCGGGAGTTAATCGCATACCGGTCGGGCTTCTATCAAATAATTTAACTCCGAGTTTTTCTTCATAAGTCGTAATTTGTTTAAAAACGGCCTGTGGACTTTTGCCAAGGCGTAATGCGGCTTGAGAAAAACTTCCTGATTCCGCAACAGAAATAAAAACAGGTAAATTAGAATCTAACATTTATATAGTTAACAATGACGATTGATTAAATCGTAAATATCATTTATAAGAAAATAAATAAAATAATATATTTGTTACTAATAATAAATCAACAATATTTACATTTAAAATATTTAAATAAAAAATAATCATACAAACAATTAAAATTAAATAAAATCAATTAGTTATGTATTTGAAATATCTTTCAATAATA
>ERZ827471.732-NODE-732-length-25452-cov-5.099067_pt1 | contig 25452 bp, 21 predicted proteins | sample MGYA00519772_ERZ827471 | MGnify/ENA primary metagenome ERZ827471 (study PRJEB31778, sample SAMEA3449315) | human gut metagenome | biome: human gut; feature: human-associated habitat; material: faeces | place: United Kingdom | collected 2010/2012 ...
ATAACGGTCCTAAGGTAGCGAAATTCCTTGTCGGGTAAGTTCCGACCTGCACGAACGGCGTAACGATTTGGGCGCTGTCTCGACCATGGACCCGGCGAAATTGCACTATTCGTGAAGATGCGAATTACCCGCGGAAGGACGGAAAGACCCCGTGAACCTTTACTGCAGCTTGGCATTGGCCGACGGCGCGTCGCGTAGAGGATAGGCAGGAGCCCGCGAAGCGGGGGCGCAAGCCCCCGTGGAGGCGACCTTGGAATACTGCCCCCGGCGCGTCGGCGGCCTAACCCCGACCCGTGCAACCGGGCGGGGGACCGTGCCAGGCGGGTAGTTTGACTGGGGCGGTCGCCTCCCAAAGAGTAACGGAGGCGCGCGCAAGGTTGGCTCAGGGCGGTCGGCAATCGCCCGCAGAGCGCAAGAGTGCAAGCCAGCCTGACTGCGAGGCCCACAAGCCGAGCAGGGACGAAAGTCGGCTCTAGTGATCCGGCGGCCCAGAGTGGAATGGCCGTCGCTCAACGGATAAAAGGTACTCCGGGGATAACAGGCTGATCTTGCCCAAGAGTCCACATCGACGGCAAGGTTTGGCACCTCGATGTCGGCTCATCGCATCCTGGGGCTGAAGTCGGTCCCAAGGGTACGGCTGTTCGCCGTTTAAAGCGGTACGCGAGCTGGGTTCAGAACGTCGTGAGACAGTTCGGTCCCTATCCTCCGTGGGCGCAGGAGAATTGAGGAGGTCTACCCCTAGTACGAGAGGACCGGGGCGGACGGGCCTCTGGTGTCCCGGTTGTCGACCAACGGCACGGCCGGCTAGCCACGCCCGGAACGGATAACCGCTGAAAGCATCTAAGCGGGAAGCCGTCTCCGAGATGAGTTCTCCCTCCGGTAAGGGCCCTCGTAGACCACGAGGTCGATAGGCCGCAGCTGCAAGCGCCGCGAGGCGTTCAGGCGAGCGGTACTAATAGCCCGAGCTCTTGCTTCCCGATCCCCGGACCCCCCGGGGCGGGCGGTCTCGAGAGGAGGACGTCTCCCGAACGACGCTATGCGGCCGCCAGGGCGCCCGCGAGGTGCCTGACGGAAAGCGCAGGGGGCGCCCTGCGCGAGCGCGGCCACGGAGGCGGGGATCGCCCGATCCCATCCCGAACTCGGCAGCTAAGCCCGCCATCGCCCAAAGTACTGCGGAGCCAGTCCGCGGGAGGACGGGACGCCGCGCTCGCGCAGGGCGCGTCCGCCCCCGAGAGGGGCAGGGCGCAAGGAGGGGCCTTCGGGCCCCTTCCGCGCTTCCAGGGGGCTGGAAGGCCCCTTTTCCTTTTGTATGTGTCTAGCCTGCTGCTTAGCCTTGTTTTCATATACGGCGTTCAAAATATCTGCTCCGGTCTGCTCTTTGCTAAGACGTTTTTCCAGTGAATCTCTCATATAGTCTATGTTTCTTTCATTGATGAGGGTTACGATAGTGAGGATATACTTCTCGCCTTTCAGATGGAGACATGATTCCCATGACCGACATGATTAAAGCTCAGCGTGAGCAGCTTGCTCGTATTGCGCTGGATAATTCCGACTTGCTTGATGAACTTTTTGCTCGATTGGAGAGCTCTTCTCGTCGTGAAAGGCAGAATGCAGCAGCTACTCTTTCTGCCGTCGCATCCTTCGACCCCCAGGCGGTTTTTTCTCGCATCGATGCATTCGTCAATGCTCTCGATCGTCCTGAGGCGCAAACGCGATGGGAATCTCTCGAGGTGTTGATTCATTTCCTCTCCCTTGACCCCGATTCCTGCGACAAGGCTCTCCCGGGCGCGGAGAGTGCTTTGTTTGATGAAGATTCCGGCCCGCTCCGTCTTGCTGCTCTTCGCTTTCTTTGCAAATACGGCGAGCTTTCCCAGAAGCATAGCCTTCAGGTTTGGCCTTTGCTCGACGAGGCAATCCAATGCTATCACGGCGATCTTGAATTCCAGGACATGCTTATTGCGGTTATTTCGTTTTCGGAATCCGACCTTGCCGATTCCGTTCGAGACGAGCTCAAAGACCGTATGGAGTTCGATGCCAAACATGGCCGCGGCGTTTTGAAGAAGCGTGCTCAGCTGATTATCGAGAATCTTGATAAATAGCATCGTTTTCGACACTGAGCATTCGCTGCGTTTCTGTATATGCTCTGACGAGCTTCTCTGTCTGAGAATGGTTTCATAATACCGAGCTTGCGGTGAGAATTGATCGTGTATTGCAACGCTCGCTTCAGTTGCAGGCCCTTCGCTGATTTTTCGGCCCGTCGCTTTATTTGGCTAAAGCGCGCGTGATATGATAGGAGGGTTACAGAACGGTCGCATGGTGCGACCCTGATTCAGCGAGGTTGCATATGAACAATCGCATTGACGTGCTTGCCGTGGGCGATCGCTCCGTCGGGTATTACCCCGTTTGCGGAATCGACGGTGCCGACAAGCTTCCGTACTCTTTGCGCATTCTGCTTGAAAACGTTTTGCGCATGGCTCCTGATGATGAGTCCGCGTCTCGTTTTGCGGGCCGCGTGGTCAGCGCGGGACTTGCGGGCGAACAAGGCGGAGAGATCGAGTACATGCCTGCGCGTGTTTTGCTGCAAGACTTCACGGGTGTGCCTGTTTTCGTCGATCTTGCCGCCATGCGCGAGGCGGCTCGCGATCTTGGGGGCGATCCCTCGCGAATCAATCCTCAAATTCCGTTGGACTTGGTCATCGACCATTCGGTCATCGCCGACGTTGCGGGATGCCCCCAAGCGCTTGAGAAGAATATGGAGATGGAGTTCGCCCGCAATGGCGAGCGCTATCGTTTTCTCAAGTGGGCCCAGGAATCTTTCCAGAACGTGCGCATCGTTCCTCCTGGGGCGGGAATCTGCCATCAGATTAACGTCGAACATTTCGCAACGGGCGTTATGACCAAGGACGAGGATGGCAAGGAGATTGCCTATTTCGATACGGTGGTTGGTACGGATAGCCATACAACGACAGCAAACGGCATCGGTGTGCTGTCGTGGGGCGTCGGCGGCATCGAGGCGGAGGCGGCGGCGCTCGGACAGCCGATCACGACGCTTGTTCCGCGCGTCATCGGCGTGCATCTTACCGGCCGCCTTTCCGAGGGTGTCTCGGCGATGGATGCTGCGCTTGTGTTCGCGCAGATGCTTCGTGCCAAAGGGGTCGTAGGATGCTTCGTCGAATGCTTCGGCGAAGGCGTGGGTGCACTTTCGGCGACTCAGCGAGCTTGCATTGCCAATATGACTCCTGAGTACGGTTGCACATGCACGCTTTTCCCTGTCGATGACAGGACGCTTGAATATCTGCGTTTGACGGGCCGCGACGAAGAGCAGGTCGCTCTTGTTGAAGCTTACGCCAAGGCGCAAGGACTCTGGAATGAGGACGCTGAGCGCGTTTACAGCGAGGTTGTCGAGCTCGATCTTTCTACGGTGAAGCGTAGCCTCGCCGGCCCGAGCCGTCCGCATAGCCGCTTTGACGCAGATTCTGCTCGCGATTCCTTCCGGGAAATCTGCGAAGAGCGCGGTCTGGATATGGAGCATCGTGCGGTTGTCGATTTCGGAGGCGAGTCTTTCGAGCTTGCGCACGGCGCATTGGCCATCGCCGCCGTCACAAGCTGCACGACCGCGACCGACCCCGAGATGATGCTTGCCTGCGGCCTGGTTGCAAAAAAGGCTCGAGAAGCGGGTCTTGAGGCAAAGCCTTGGGTCAAGCGAGTTATGGCCCCTGGAAGCCATGCCACCCAGCTGCTGCTCGAGCGCGCCGGCCTTGCCGAGCCTCTTGCCGAACTTGGCTTTGCGACATGCGGTTTTGGCTGCATGAGCTGCATTGGCAATTCTGGCCCCATTTGGCCCGAGATGCATGAAGTCGCCGGCGATATCGAGCTTGCCAGCGCGCTTTCGGGCAACCGCAACTTCGACGGGCGCATATCCCCAGACGTTTCCCAGAATTATCTGTGCGCTCCCGCGGCCGTTGTCGCGTATGCTATTGCAGGCACGATGGACTTTGATTTCGAAACGCAGGAATTGGGCTTGAACAAGGCGGGCGATCCGGTGTATCTGCGTGACATCTGGCCGTCCGACGACGAAATCGAACGTGCTCTCGACGCTTACGTGACCAGGGAGCTTTTCGAAGAGGGCGGACGCGGCCTTTACGAAGGCACTGACGCCTGGAAGGCGCTCGAGGTCGAGTCGTCCGATATTTTTGCATGGGATGAGGATTCGACCTATGTTCGTCACGCTCCGTATTTCGAGGGGATGACGCTCGAGCTTCGCGACGTGAAGCCCATCGAGGATGCGCGCGTATTGGTCAATGTGCGTGATTTCATAACGACGGATCATATTTCTCCCGCAGGCAGCATCGCCTCCGATAGCCCTGCTGCGGCGTATCTGCGCGAGCGTGGAGTCGAGCCCGAGATGTTCAACACCTACGGCAGTCGCCGCGGAAACCACGAAGTCATGGCGCGCGGGGGCTTCGGCAACGTCAAGCTGTCCAATCTTCTCGCCGACGGTCGTAATGGCGGATATACGCGCGATTTCGAAACAGGTCAGGTCACGAGCATCTTTGAGGCTGCGTGCGATTATGAGAAAGCTGGTCTTTCGTCGATCGTCTTGGCGGGCAAGATGTACGGCAGCGGGTCGTCGCGCGACTGGGCGGCGAAGGCTCCTCTTCTTTTGGGCGTTCGCGCGGTTTTCGCCGAAAGCTTCGAGCGCATCCATCGTTCGAACCTGATCGGCATGGGTATTTTGCCGCTCCAGTTCGAAGAGGGGCAAAGCGTCGAGAGTCTTGGGCTCGATGGAACGGAGACGTTCTCCATCGAGGCGATCGATTTCGGCGGCGGCGAACCATGCATGCCAACGCCTTCGAAGGTGAAGGTAACGGCTTTGCAGCAGGATGGTCTAACGAAGGAGTTTCAGGCTATAGTACGAGTTGATACGCCGACCGAGGGGGCATATATGGCCCATGGCGGTATCCTGCAGTACGTGTTGCGCCACCTTGTGGCCAACGCATAAGTTTGACCGACGCGCTGACGGGCACCTGCATAATGCAGGCGCCCGTTGCATATCGGCTTGATACATAGGGAAGGGAATACATGGCAGGCAACCAAAATCCATTTTTCACCATGTTCGGCATGGATGATCCATTTGGCGCGGGGGAGGGATCCCAGCAGGCTACGCCCCATGTCGAGTTCAATGCGACGGAAGATTTCCGCCAGCTTAAGGATAAGTTTGCAAGCATGAGCAAAAAGGCGCTGGTCGCGTTCGTCATCGTGGCTGTTATTGCCCTTGCCGTCGCGTATTGGTGGTTCCATCCGCCCATCAACATCCACAGTGTCGATACGTGGATGTTCGTCGCAGTGTTCATTCTGCTGCCGACGTTTCTGTTCTTCCGCGCAAAATCCCGCGCTTACAAAAACGGAACCTCCAAGGTGTCGAGCAGCGCCGGTAAGGCGAAAACCTTCAAGGTGCTCTCTTTTGTCCCCGTGGTCGTTTTCGCGCTGGTGCTCGTAGGAACCCTCATGTCGGTTTCGTTCTTCCCGGGCAACGCCCAGAAGTATGCAAGCGTCCTTCAGACCACCGATATGGAGTTCACCCAGGATATCCAGGAAGTGGACTATAACGAGATTCCCGTTATCGACCGTGAGTCTGCGGTGCTTCTGGGCAATCGTACGATGGGCGCCATGTCCGACCTGGTGAGCCAGTTTGAGATCTCCCCCTTGTACAGCCAAATCAACTATCAGGATCATCCTGTGCGCGTGAGCCCTCTGGTGTACGCCGACTTGTTCAAATGGCTTCAGAATCGCGAGCAGGGCATTCCCGCCTATGTCATTGTCGATATGACCTCTCAGAACGCACAGGTTGTTCGACTCGAAGGCGACAAGGCCATCAAATACTCCGAAAGCGAGCCTCTCGCTCGAAACATCGATCGCTACGTGCAGTTGAAGTACCCCTTCTATATGTTCGGTGAGAAGTCTTTCGAAATCGACGACGAAGGCAATGCGTGGTGGATCTGCCCCGTTCGAGATTTCACCATCGGTCTTTTCGGCGGCGAAACCATCTCTCGCGCCGTTTTGGTGAACGCGTCAACGGGCGAATGCCGGGATCTCGATGTTTCCGAGGTTCCCGAGTGGGTCGACCGCGTGTACCCGGCGAATCTGCTTATTCAGCAGTACAACTGGTCCGGCAAGTACAAGGACGGATGGATCAATAGCTGGCTCGGTCAGAACGGCGTCGTTCAGACCACCCCTGGCACCGACGGCACGCTTGGTTACAACTACATCGCCAAAGACGATGATGTCTGGATGTACACGGGCGTCACTTCGGCCACGGGCGACAACTCCATTGTCGGCTTCGTGCTGGTGAACCAGCGTACCTCCGAGAGTCACTTCTATTCCGTGGCCGGTGCAACCGAAGACTCCGCCATGCAATCTGCGGAAGGCCAGGTGCAAAACCTTCGCTATCAGGCAACCTTCCCGATTCTCATCAACGTGAGCAATACGCCTACGTACTTCATGGCTCTGAAAGACGACGCCGGCCTGGTGAAGAAGTACGCGATGGTGGACATTCGCAGCTATCAAAACGTCGCGGTCGGCGATACGGTGGCTGACACACAGAAGGCCTACATGTCTCTGATCGCGGCGAACGGATCGGGCGAAGGCTCGGCTTCGAGCGATTCGGCCATCGAGACGAGCGGCACGATCAAGACGATCGCGCAAGCGGTCATCGAGGGCAATTCGCACTTTTACCTGACCCTCGATGGCGATAGCCGCATCTACGACTTCGCTTTGCCCGGCATGCTTAACGTGGTCTCTTACGCCGTGGGCGATACGATCACCTTCCGTTATGTCGAAGGCGATCCGACAAGCGCCGCTCAAGAGATCGTTGAGGCGGCCGTCAACGGCACGCAGGATTCTTCCGACCAAAACGGCTCTTCCGCTTCCAGCGTCGAGGGCAAGGGAGTTTCCGATGGCTCCGCCTCTAGCGAAGAGGGCGCATCCGGTCAATCGGAGGAGAAGGCTGCGTAGCTTGATTTTTTGAAATTCCATCTTGCATTCTTCGGAAAGTAGGATAAACTATCTTCTCGCGTTTGAAAAAACGCATGTGAACGATAGTTCCGCTACCGAAGACAGCAGGCACCGCAAGGTTTAATTGCATCGCAGCCAGCCGAGGTGGAGCGCATGATGATAGTGCGACCCCCGTGTCTTCGACCGGGGGTCTTTTCTTTTTCGTTTTGCGAGAACAGGCCCACCCTCAATGTGGCGGAGCGTTTGAGCAAAAACGAAAAGGAGGTGAAACAGCATGCCAAACAAGCACAATGTCGAAAATGTCGCAAAGATCGCTGAAGAGCTCCAGGACATCACCGCAATGTGGGTTATCGACTACCGCGGCCTTACCGTCAAGGAGGTCGAGACCCTTCGTCGCGCAGTCCGCGAGGCTGATGCGAAGATGGGCGTTTACAAGAACACCCTTATGCGTCTCGCACTGGAGAACGCCGAGCTTCCCGAGCTGGGCGACATCCTCTCCGGCCCTTCCGCTTTCGTGTTCGCCACGGGTGACCCCGTCGCTTCCGCAAAGGCCATCAAGGACTTCGCTAAGCAGAACGAGAATCTGGTCATCAAGGGCGGCATGATGGACGGCGTCGCCTACGGCGCCGCAGAGGTCGAGGCTATCGCAGCCCTTCCTTCCCGCGAGGAGCTCATCGCCAAGCTGCTCGGCACCATCAGCAATCCCATGGTCAAGATGGTCCGCGTCTGCAACGGCCCCATGGAGTACTTCGCTCGCGCGGTTTCCGCTATCGCGGACCAGAAGTCTGCAGCGTAAAGCTGCATAGAGCGGCTTAGGCCGCGTTACGTGAAAACCAAGGCGTCGGCACAACGATGTCGCGCCTCATGTGAAAGGAGCCATCACCATGGCCGTTACTCGTGAAGAGATCATCGAAGCTTTGAAGGAAATGCCCGCTCTGGAGCTCTCCGAGCTCGTCAAGGAGCTTGAGGAAGTCTTCGGCGTGTCCGCCGCTGCTCCCGTCGCTGTTGCTGCTGCTCCCGCTGCTGAGGGTGGCGCTGCAGAGGAGAAGTCTGAGTTCGACGTCGTCCTCGAGGGCTTCGGCGACAACAAGATCGCTGTCATCAAGGTTGTCCGCGAGATCACCGGTCTTGGCCTGAAAGAGGCCAAGGAGGTCGTCGAGGGCGCTCCCAAGGCTATCCAGGAGGGCGTTGCCAAGGACAAGGCTGAGGAAATCAAGGCTAAGCTCGAAGAGGCTGGCGCTGCTGTTACCTTGAAGTAACAACTCAGCAACGACTGAATCACTTTTCAATCACGAACGAAGGGTCGAAGCGCATGCTTCGGCCCTTCGTTGTATAGTTTTCGGAAGATGACGCATAAGCTAGGTTAAGGAGACGCAGGTGCAGCAAGGGTATTTCTCTCGGTCATGGGAAGCCTTTCGTTCCACGGAAGGGTGGTTTGCCAAGATATGCATTCTTGCGCTCATCGCGTTCATTCCTATTCTCGGGCCCATTGTGGTTTCCGGCTACCTTCTAGGTTGGGCGCGCGATGCCGCATGGGGCATGGACAATCCTCTTCCGCGTAAGGTGTTCGGGAACGAGGACGGACGCTTGTATCGTCGCGGCCTGTTTGTTTGGATTGTCTCGCTCGTCATGGGCTTGGCGGTCTTTGTCGTCGTCTTTGTCTGCATGTCGCTTTTCGGATTGGCCGCAGGTGTCTTCTCGACGCTTTTCGACGGCGCGTACGCTGCTGGCTTTCTTGCCATTCCCGCAGCAATAGGCTCTTTCGGCATAGGGGCGGTTTCTCTTGTTGTTTCTTTCGCAGCGCAGTTCTTCATCTGGGTGGGGTGCATGCGAATGAGCATCTACGACACGTTAAGCGCGGGTTTTCAGGTAGGGCAGATTTGGTCGATGATTCGGCGTGACCCCGTAGGCCTCTTGAAGATATTTCTCTACGAACTCGTCGCATCGCTTTTGATCGGCATCGTGCTGGCCGTAATATGGACGGTGCTGGTTTTCGTCGGAATGATTGTCGCGATGGTTTTTGTCGGGGCGGCCGATCTTTCCGGCATGGCGGCGTATGGCCTGGACGGCTTTGCCATCATGGGAGCCATTGCGGCCATTCTGCTGTTTCTGGCCGTTGTGTACGTCTCTATGGCGCTAGGGGTTGTCCTGCAGGCTTTGGTGTACCGTTCGTTGGGTTATTGGACCGCTCAGCTCAATGTTGCGGCATGGGGCTCCCAATATGACCCGCTTCCGCCTCTCCAATACGATATGCGAGGGTAATGTGGCTAAGAAAGACAAACTCGAAAAGACCAACGCTATGCGTATGCTTGACGCTGCGGGGGTTTCATACGAATGCCATGTGTATGACGGCTCCGTTGCCCTTTCGGGGGTCGAGGTCGCTCGCTTTCTAGGACAGGACCAGGACAGGGTCTTCAAAACCCTGGTAAGTGTCGGTCGAAGCGGCGAGCATTATGTGTTCATGATTCCCGTGGCGGCAGAGCTCGATTTGAAGAAAGCGGCCGCCGCCGCTGGCGAGAAGAGCATATCCATGCTCAAATCGCGCGAGCTGCTTCCTCTTACGGGCTACATTCACGGCGGATGCAGCCCCTTGGGTATGAAGAAGCATTTCAGAACGTTCATTGACGAGACCGCCCAGCTTTTCCAAGATTCGATTATGTGCTCTGGCGGCCGCATAGGGTGTCAGATCGAGCTTTCGCTTCGTGATTTGCAAAAAGAGGCTAAAGCAGAATTGGCCGATCTTACCGTCTAAATCGAAGAAGACTTGCGTCGCGGTTTTGCCAACGGGGCGCCGAGGCGCCAGGTGTTGGCGCATTGACTAAGGCTGCGCGGTGCGGAAGGGTGCTGGGATTTCGGGCGCTGGCACAATGCCGGATACGAAGGGATTCCAGACGCCGAAACAATGTTGGAAAAAATTTTCAAAAAAGTTGTTGCATTACAAATTGGATTTTGCCATAATAACCGAGCTGCTTGATTCGTCCCCATAGTCTAGAGGTCAGGACGCGGCCCTTTCAAGGCTGAGACACGAGTTCGATTCTCGTTGGGGGCACCATAAATCCAAACCCGAACACCTTATGGCGTTCGGGTTTTTTTATTGCCGCATCAATTGCTCGAAAGGTGCGGCGGTATCATAGAACAATTCTGTATCGAGATATGCGAAAGTGGGAAACGCTATGGCATTTTGCTGGGAGAAACGCGGCTGCGACGAGGAGATGCAGAGCCGCTGCCCTCATAACATCCCGGGGGAGCTTTGTCCGACCGAATGTAACTTCGCCGCGTGCGACAGGCCCACGCACGAGGTCGCCTACGGCCTGTCCATGCTCGACAATCCCGATGTCGATAGGAATGCACCTGTCAAGGAAGTATGCCGTGTGTGCAAGTTCTTCATCGAACACGGTCCCGTCATAAAGAAAGAGGCGTAGTTATGGCGCGTGTAGCAGTTGTAGGCGGCGGCGCCTCGGGACTTATCGCCGCCATCGAGGCGGCGCGATTCGGAGCCGATGTGGTGCTGTACGAAGAGGCCGACCGCGTAGGGAAGAAAATCCTCGTCACAGGAAACGGCCGCTGCAACCTCAGCAACGCCGACATCATGAGCGACGACTACAACCGTCCGGAATTCGTGCAGGAGGCTATGAACGAGCTGCCTCCTGAAGACGTGCTGCAGATGTTCGTGTCGGCCGGTTTGCTCGTTTCCGAAGAAGACGAGGGTCGCATCTATCCTTACAGCAACAAGGCTGCGACCGTCGTCGACGTTCTGCGCCTTTGCTTTACCGAGGCCGGCGCCAAGGCATGCTGCTCGTCGAAGGTGGAGCGCGTCGTGCCTGTGGGCGAGGCGGGCGAAGCCCAGAACGCTGCATTATGCGAAAAAGACGGCGGCCGTTGGACCGTGGTCTGCGCCGACGGCGCGGTCGAGGCGTTCGATTCGGTAATCGTGGCCGTAGGGGGCGCTCCGGAGAAAGGGCTTGTCCCCGATGACGTCAAGTACGTTTCCACGCACCCTGTCTTGGTGGGCTTGAAGACGGACACCACGAACATCAAGGGTCTTTCGGGAATACGAGTCCGCGCTCGCCTGTATCTCGATACCGATCCCGAGGATCTTCGCGACGCATGGATGGACGTGGTCGACCCCGATTTCGAGGCGGATTACGTAGGGCCGGAAGAACGCGGCGAGGTTTTGTTCAGGGACTACGGCATTTCCGGCATTGCGGTCTTCGACATGTCCCGCTATGTTCGTCCTGGTCAGATGGTTTTCATTGACCTTCTTCCCGACCTCGATCCTCAAGAAAAGGTCGATTTCATTTGGAACCAGGTTTTAAGCCACCCTTTGCGCACGGCATGCGAGATTTTGTCCGGCATGATGCCGTCTCGTGTCGCACGCGCCGTCGTTACGGCGGCGGGGCTTAATCCGGACGAGCCGATCATTGCCGAGCAGGAGGCCGTGGTGCTTGCGATGGTTTCCGAATCGTTCGGCTTGACCGTGAAGGGAATTGCCGATCCGAAGCAGGCCCAGGTTATGCGAGGCGGCTATGCGGTGAAGCATTTCTGCCCGAGTACGATGGAATGCAAAAAACACGCAGGGCTCTACGTCGTCGGAGAGGCTCTCGATGTCGACGGACGCTGCGGCGGCTACAACCTGCACTGGGCTTGGACGAGCGGCATTCTTGCGGGCCGTGCAGCGGCCGGCGCCGTTCGCTCTGTGCTTCGATAGGGGCTCCATATGCTCGAGATAAGCAATCTGCGTCTTCCGCTCGATGCCGGTCTTCCGCATGGGGAGAATCTGGTGCGCAGGCGCATCGCGAAGGCCGTAGGGTGCGAGCCGCGCTGCATTGCGGATATGCGCCTTTTGAAGCGCAGCGTGGACGCGCGCAAGAAAAACGACGTCCACTTCGTTGCGACGTATGCTTTCAGCCTCATCGATGCGGACGAACTGGATGCCGTGCGGCGCGGGTGCAGGCCCCCGGTGCACCTGAAGCTCCACGAGCCGTATGCGGGCTATCGCCCGAAGCGCCTTAAACGCCGTCCCGCGATTCGTCCCGTGGTGGTGGGCACGGGTCCTGCCGGCTTGTTTGCAGCCTGGGCGCTCGCTAAGGCCGGCGCCTGTCCCTTGGTCGTGGAGCGTGGGGAATGCGTGGATGGGCGCCTGGAGTCGGTTGCTCGCTTTAACGAAGGAGGTCCGCTCGACCCCGATTCGAACATTCAATTCGGAGAAGGCGGTGCCGGCACGTTTTCCGACGGCAAGTTGACCACGAATATCAAGAACCCACGATGCAAAGACGTTCTGCATATCTTCGCCGAAGCGGGGGCTCCAAAGGAAATCCTGTGGCAGGCGAAGCCTCATATCGGAACCGATTTGCTTGTGGACGTTGTGCGACGCATGCGCGAGGAAATCGTGGCCATGGGAGGGGAGGTTCGCTTTGATGCGCGCTTCGAATCCCCGCGTTTTGCGAATGGCTCTCTTGAGTCCGTCTCGATCGTGGACGTAAAGACCGGGAAAGCGGAATGCGCGCAGGCGCGCCATCTGGTGCTCGCTTGCGGCCATTCGGCGCGCGATACGTTCCAGGCGGTGCATGACGCGGGCCTTTTCATGGAGCGCAAGCCTTTTTCCGTAGGCGTGCGCATAGAGCATCCCCAGAAGCTCATCGACCGTTCGCAGTACGGCAAAGCCGCATCACATCCCGCGCTTGGCGCCGCTGATTACAAACTCGCTGTTCATCTGGAAAGCGGTCGCGGCGTGTATACGTTCTGCATGTGTCCAGGCGGCGAGGTGGTGTGCGCGGCGTCCGAAGAGGGCGGCGTATGCGTCAACGGCATGAGCCGTTTCGCCCGAGAGGGTCGCAACGCCAATGCGGCCGTGCTCGTGGGCGTGGACGATCGAGACCTTCCCGGCGATAGCGTGCTTGCGGGCGTCGAGCTTCAGCGGATGATGGAGCGTGCGGCGTATGAGGCCGCCGGCTCCACCTATGCGGCCCCGGCGCAGTACGTGGGCGATTTTCTGGCCCATCGCGCAAGCGACGGCCCCGTGGACGAAGGGGTGGTTCCGACGTATGCGCGCGGGGTTGCTTGGTGCGACCTTCGCCAGGTTCTTCCTGAATTCGTTTCCCGCTCGATCGAGGAGGCGCTTCCTCTTCTCGATAAGCGCTTGCGAGGTTTCGCGTCGAAGACGGCGGTTATGACGGGGGTTGAGACGCGCAGCTCGAGCCCTGTGCGCATCGTGCGTCAGAAAGACACGATGCAGGCGGTCTTTCGCGAAGGGGCGGATTCGTCCCAAAATGGCACCGGCGTGTATCCGTGCGGAGAGGGTGCCGGGTATGCGGGCGGTATCATGTCCGCCGCCGTCGACGGATTGCGCGTGGCCGAAGCTCTTATCGACGCTCTTGCATGCGAAGAGGAGAGGGGCTAATCTCTCGCTTTTAAGGCATGAGGGCGTCTTACTGGCGCGGGAAGTGCGGTTTTGGGCACGGTAAGCGCAAGCCGTGAGCGCGCCAGGCGCAGTCAGGACGCGAGAGGCGCAGTTGCGGGCGTGCGATGAAGGCGGCGAAGGCCTGGCCTAATGGTGATATGTATGAGGAAAGGACACCGTCATGGGCGTTTTGTTCGTAGAGTATCCCAAATGCACGACGTGCAAGAGGGCGAAAGCATGGCTTGATTCCCATGGGATTGAGTATGCCGACCGCCATATCGTGGAGGAGAACCCCACGGCCGAAGAGCTTGCCGCGTGGCATCGCGCAAGCGGGCTTTCTGTGCGCCGGTTCTTCAATACGAGCGGCATGAAGTATCGCGAACTGGGCATCAAGGCAAAGCTCGACGCGGGAATGACCGACGAGGAGTGCTACGAGCTTTTGGCGACGGACGGCATGCTGGTGAAGCGCCCGCTCGTCATAGGCGACGGCTTTGTGCTGATAGGCTTCAAAGAGCCTGCATGGGAAGAGGCGTTGCTATAAGGCGCACGTCCATGCGAGAGCGTACGCGTGCATGGGCGTGGCACAAGGCGTGCGGGCACGGAAGCGTGCTTCGAAGGCATGGGAAAACAGGAGAGACGGCTGCGATGGAGTGGAGTTCGCAGCCGTCTTTTTCGTCCGGTCGCGTGTCGCGACGACCGTTATGGGCAAGGGCGGCGTCAGGCATGCTTCGTTTTGGCGAAGACGATGCCGACGGCTCCTATTCCACAGATGAGAAGGGCTATGAGCACGCCAAGAAGTCCGAGCGTATCGATGCTCGCTCCCATGACGAGGCTGGCGATGGTGCATCCGACGTATCCGACCAGATTGATGGTGGAAACGATATGCGCCGTGTCCCCGTCGGCTTTCGCCAGAAGCAGGCGGAGGCTTCCTGAGAGACACATGCCCGTCGTCATGCCGAAGGCGCCGGTGGCAAGGAGGAAGGGGATAAACTGCTCGAGAGCCATGAACAGGCACATAAGCGCGGTTGTCGCGGCGAGTGCCGCCATAGAGACGCGCAGAGAGAACCCGGACCTCATGCGGGCTTCCACAGGTCCGCCGAATGCGCTAGGGGCCATGGACAGCGCCAGAATGCATGATCCGGCAAGCGGGGCGACCATGCCGAAGCAGTCGAGTGCGACGATGGCGCTGAAGGATTGGTAGTAGGTTCCTATGATCCAGGCTGCGAGGTATGCCGTCGCGGCGACGGGGAAGACGGGCAGGATGGCGGGGTCGATCTTCGTGATCGGGCGGATGGCGGCGCGAAGGCGCACACGGGCGCGCGGCGGCTCGGGCGCGCAGAGCACGAAGAGGACTCCCATCGCCATAAGGGCGGCCACCATGTAGTACATGATCGCGTAATCGCTGCTTACGGTGCAGAAAACGCCGATGGCGATCGAGCCGATCATAACGCCTACGAGTGCTCCGCATCCTGCAATTGTCGTTGCGACGACGAGGAATTTCCCTTTCGCGGTGTCTACGACCCAGGCTGAAATGGCGCTCATGGCTATACCGCAGGAAAGGCCTTGGCAAAAGCGCGCTGCAAACAGCATAGGTACGCTGCTGACCTGGGAAAAAAGAAGGCACCCGCCTATGCCGAGGGCAAGACCTACAACGGCGGAGGCTCGATACCCTATGGCGTCAGAGATCGATCCCGCTACGAAAAGCACCCCGCATACGCCGACCAGATACGACACCATGGCAATGGATATGGCCGCATCCGTAAGTCCGATGGATACGCGGTACTCCGAATACAGCGGAATGGGGACGGCCGAGGACGTGAAAAGAACGAGGAAGGCGAACGATGCCGCCAAAAGGCCGAGAATGGCTTTCGGGCTTGCTGCCGCGTCGTACGATGCTACGTTTCCAGACGGCACGGCGCCCCTCCTTTCGTGATGTATGCGAGCGAAGTGGATGCTAAACTATCGGGTAACCATAGGGTCAAGGGCAAAAGCGAAACGTCGCGACGGGTGCTCCGTCCGAGCCGCCGCTTTGCATTCGGGAAAGAGGCGGGATGGAGTCGCTGTTTAAAACGGGGGAATTTGCCGATCTCTGCCAGACGACGAAAAACACGCTCATCCACTACGACCATGTTGGCGTTCTCAAGCCGACCGAAGTGGGGGAGAACGGGTACCGCTACTACAGGCCGAACGACCTTTTCAGGTTCAAGACGATTCGCTCGCTGACGGATGCGGGTTTTACGCTTCAAGAGGTTCGCTCCGTGTTTTTCGAATACGACCCCGATACGCTCGGCCGCAGCGTGGCCGAACATCGAACCGAGCTTCGCGCCCATATCGACCGCCTTGCCCACGCCGCCTGTCTTTTGGACGAGATCGACAGGCAGATTTCGTCCGATCGCGACGTAGAGCCCGGGGCGTTCTTTCTTGAAGAGAGAGGGGATCGCCTGATCGTCAATCTGGATTGTCCGGTTGACTCCATGTGGCTGAAGGGCGCGGACGCCGCGCTCTCTGACGGAAAGGCCATGGAGATGCTCGAGCGAATCTCCCCCGAAGCGTCGCTTTCTCTCTACGGTCTCAAGGCATACGGCGCTTTGGAGCAGGGGCGGATTTGCTACGACGGCGGGTTTTACCTTCTGCCCGAGAGCGTGACATCCGAGGAGGTCTTGCGGCTGCTTCGTTCGACAGAGCGCCTGTGCGACGAAAGTCAGCTCGAGACGGTGCCGGCCGGCGTATACGCGTGCATTTCCGAGGTAGGGCCGCAGGAAAAGGCTGCAGCGGTCCACGCGCGCCTGCTCGAGGAGCTTGATCGCCGCAGGCTTCGTCCGCGCGGCCCCCGATACGAGGTTATCTCCTTCCGCCTTTCGGACGTGGCGCCCGGGCGGGTGTATCGCTTTGTCGTTTCGGTGCGTTGCGAACCCTCGGATGCGTGACGCGATCCGAATTGATATGCTTTCCGTCGAAGAAAACCCGCGCGTCCACTCGAAGGGCGCTAGCGCATAACGAAAGGTGCTTGTCATGCATGTTTCCATCCAAGGCGAAAACGAACGAGGCCGCATCGATCGAGCGGACGTTCGCGAATTCGCGAAGACGCTCGCCGGCATCGTCGGCGATAAGAACGTCCTGCTCGATGAGCCTATGGCGAAGCACACCACGTTCCTCATCGGCGGTCCTGCCGATGCGTACGTGATTCCTCAGAGCGTCGAAGAAGTCGCGGCGGTCGTGCGTGCGTGTCGCCGATCGGGCGTTCCGTATCGCATCGTCGGCAACGGCAGCGACCTTCTGGTGGCCGATGAAGGCCTGCGTTGCGTGATCGTGCAAATCCTCGACAACCTGTCGAGCGTCCATGCCGAAGGGAATTTCGTGCGCGCTCAAGCGGGCGCGACGAACGAGGCCGTAGCGCACGTTGCCTATAAGAACGGTCTTGCGGGATTCGAGTTCGCAAGCGGAATTCCCGGCACCATCGGCGGCGCGGCCATCATGAACGCGGGGGCGTACGGCGGGGAGTTCAAAGACGTTGCCGTGGAGCTGACGTGCGTCACCCCCGAAGGCGATATCGTGCGCGTGTCGCGCGAGGAGGCGGACTGGTCGTATCGTCGCAGCATGATGGATAAGGCTGGATATGTGGTGGTCGAAGCCCTTCTTCGCCTGGAGGAGGACGATTCTGCGGCCGTCAAGGAGCGCATGGACGATCTTCAGGCGCGTCGCGAGGAAAAGCAGCCCCTCGAGATGCCGAGCGCGGGAAGCACGTTCAAACGCCCTGAAGGCTATTTCGCGGGCAAGCTCATCCAAGATTCTGATTTGCGCGGCTATCGCGTCGGCGGAGCTCAAGTTTCCGAGAAGCACACGGGCTTCGTGGTGAACGCGGGCAACGCTACGGCCGCCGACGTCATGCAGCTTATCCGCGACGTGCAGCAGCGCGTGCGCGAACGCTTCGGCGTCGAACTCGAACCTGAAGTGCGTTTGTGGAAATAGCGAAAACGAACGACTCTCGCCATCTTTGTGAACCGCTTTCCATCGGGAATATGAGGCTCCTATCGGAATGCGGTTCATTTCGGCGGGGCCGCATTGTATCGAGCGGCTAGAACGTGTCCCCTTCGGGGCGGCTGGCCTTCTTTCTGCGGCGTACGAAATAGCGGGCGATGTACACGGCGGCAATACCGCTTGCGATGCCGAGCGCCATGCCGGCTAATACGTCGGTTGGATAATGAACCCCCAGATAGAGCCGCGAGAATGCGACGCATGCGGCTCCTGCGAGGGGAATTGCCTTGTACCAGGCGTGGCGCATGGGCAGAAAGCAGAGCGCCGTGGCGGCGGCGAACGAACTGCCCGTGTGTCCCGATGGGAACGAGAAGCTTTCCGGCAACGCGATAAGCTGCGTCGCGAGCGTGGGGTCCGCCAAAAACGGGCGGTCGCGGCCGATGATGTTCTTGAGGCCGAGTTCGCCGACAAGATAGGCGCACATGATCGCGATGATGACGATGCCGCCGTAGAAGCGGTACTCCTTCTTGCATAGCAGCAATCCTGCGACGACAAACCAGACGAACGCCATATCCCCCAGGGACGTGACGAACGTCATGGCCGTATCCATCGCAGGCGATTGAAACGCGTCATGTATCGCATGGAGAATGGCGTTGTCTATGTCGGTAAGCCGTTCGAGCATGGGAGGCATTGTAGCAGCGTTGGGGCGTTCGGAGAAAGACGTTACGAATTCGGTGCCTGATCGCCCGAGCCGGTGGCTTGCGGTGCGGGAAGAGGACATTCGAACGCGTGAGGTGGCGTTGCGTTTGGTAGAATGCCGACCGAGAGAGAGGAGGAGGTGCCGAGAGGTTGGAAGCGCGGCGCAGACTGCGTCGTGTACGAATTGATGTTTGGCCGAAGACGATACGCTTGGCAAGGCGTGAGTTCCGCGAAATTTTCCGGAACAAGAGGGAATGAGGGTGAAAATCCCTCGCTGTACCAGCAACCGTAAAGCATCGAGTGCGTTCGAAGGCGAAAGGCCGCGTGCTCGGTGGAAGTCGGAACACTCGTTCGTCCCAAGGCCCTGGATAGAAAGGTTCCGAATATGGTCGGAAGAACGCAGGTGATTGCGCGCGTAAAGCGTGCACACGGCGTATCGGGCGGTAAGGCCCAATATCACGAGCCCGGAGCGGGCTTCCTCAAGAAATTGATACTCCTGATGATTGCGATGTCGTTGGCGACGTCGATGGTTCCTGCGTCTGCGCTCGCGAATGTCGTCGGCGCAGAGGAGGCGACGGATGCCGCCGGCGTTGTGCAGACGACGGATGGTGCCGACGCCGATTCGGGCACGGACGCAAAACAAACGGACGGTGTCGAGGACGACGCCGCGCAAACGCCTTGCGATCCCGCTGTGGGTTCCGAAGACGACAACGCCGACGCGCCTAACGATACGATTGAAAAACCCATTGCGGGCGACGAAGTCAGCAAAGGCGATGAAGGCTTCTCCGCCTCGTCTTCTGTGTCCGGCACGGGCGGCGACGCCGATACGCAGGTTGCGACTATCGAGGTGACGTGCTCGATTATCGGCGTCGACGCGGCCGGCAACCCCCAGGCGTGGGCGCCGAGCAAGGCGTTCGACGTGAAGCAGGGCGCGACGGCGGCCGATGCGACCGTCGCGGCGTTTAAGGCCGCGGGCATCGAGGCGAAATACGACCCCGAGGGGGCCTACGGCTTCTACCTCGAGTCCATCACCTCGCCCTTTGACGAAAGCCTCACGCTCGGCTGGGACGAGTCCACGGGCAGGTACTGGCAGCTGTTCGTCAACGGGGAAGTCTCCAGCGTGGGCGCCTCCGAGGTCAGCCTACGTGCGGGCGATACGGTCATGTGGTATTACGCCGCTGACGGCGCATCGCTTCCTTCCGAGGGAGGCATGACCGATCCGAATGCCGAGCGCCCCGAGCTCGATGCCGACTGGCCCGGCTTTGCGGGCGGTTCTGCCGGCGCGACGGTGACCACCCCCACGCCGACCGAGGCGGCAGACCTTGCATGGAAGTACGACTTCAAGGATGGGGCGTTCTGGGCTACCGTCTCCGACCTGCTCGTGGTCGGCGGCGATATCTACCTTGTTGCATCGGGTAAAATCCAGCGCATCGACGGCGATACCGGCGAGCCCGTTGTCTCCATGCCGACCGGCGAGGACACGCAGTACATCTGCCGTCCCGTCTATGCCGACGGGTTGATCGTCGTCGCCTATGACGGCGGCAAGCTTGCCGCTTACACTGCCGATACGTTGACGTGCGTGTGGAAGACCGCGTCTTTCGCTCCCGAGGGCTCCGATCGCAAGTACCAGGCCATGTCTTCCCTGACCGTTTCCAACGGTTTCGTCTATGCGATGTTCTCGCCGCAAAACGGCGATAATCCCACCACCGAGGGCGTGATGGTGTGCGTCTCTCTGAAAGACGGTTCGGCCAAGTGGATCAAGCGTACCGGAACTGCTGCGCAGGAGGATACGGGCGGATTCTACTGGGCGGGTGCCGCCGCGTCGGGCGACGACCTCATCGTCGGCGACGACTTCGGAAAGGTTGCGCTGATCGACGGCGAAACCGGCGTCGAGCTGTCTTCGGTCGCGGTGAGCGGCCCGTGCCGTGCGGGCATCGTTGCCGCCGATACCTCGGAGACGGGCGAGGGCAGCTACCTTGCCGTGACCAAGGGCGACGGCATCTTGCACAAGATCGAACGCACGGGCGACACGCTTAAGCTTGCCGGTTCGGTGAAGTTCTCCGCCACGTCCACCTCCACGCCCGCCGTTGTGCAGGGCAAGGCTGTCGTCTGCGGGTCTGATTCGCTGAAATATCCGGTCAACGGCACTATTTCCGTGATTGATATCGCCACGATGACGCTTGAGAAAAGCGTGGTCGCGGGTGCGGGTCAGTCTCAGAGCGCGCCTTTGATCTCGGTCCAGGGCGATGGCGTCTATGCGTACTTCACCTGCAACAGCATGCCGGGCGGCGTGTACCGCTACAAGCTCGGCGACGACGCCGCCGAACAGCTCTATGTCCCCGAAAGCGATGTGCAGAACTTCTGCCTGGCCTCCATCGTGGCCGATGCCGCGGGCAACCTGTACTACACCAACGATTCCGGCACGCTTTTCAAGTTGAGCGCCGCGCCGAGCTTCGCTGTGAGCTTCGAGTCGAACGGCGGATCGGCGGTCTCGACGTTTCGTGTGGCGCAGGGCAAGCCGATGACGCAGCCCGGCGATCCGACGCGCGAGGGTCGTCAGTTCCTGGGATGGTTTGTCGATGAGGAGCTGACGCAGGCGTGGGACTTCTCCCAGCCTGTTTCGGGCGATATGACGCTCTATGCGAAATGGAGCGAAGAGACCGGCGATGGCGGCAGCGGTATCAAGCCTCCCATCGATCCCGGCGAGTCGAATCCGGCGCCCCAGGGCGGCCCTTCTTCGTCTTCGCCCGCGACGTCGCAGTCTGCCTCGTCTTCCTCCTATTCGACGAAGGTGGTGCCCACCTATGGCGTCGTGGCCACGCGCACCCCTCTTTCCGAGGTGACGCAAACTACTGCAGCGCTTGTTGCCGCTGATGACGAGAAGGCTTCTTCCGCAGCGCAGGAGAGTGCAAACGGCTCTTCTTCGAGCGCGAAGAAGGAACCCTCTGCCTCCGATTCCGCTTCTGCCGCCGCAGCCGACACGGCGTCCGCCTCCGCGACGCTCAATCCGCTTGCTGTCGCGGGCATCGCGGTCGGCGTCGTCGCCTTGGCGGGCGTCATGGTGTATTTCGTCGTCGCGCGCCGTCGCGCCTAGCCTAGGGAGGATCGAGCCATGTCTGATGGAAAAAAGAGCATCCTCGAGTCGGGCGACGTCAACGCGGCATCCCCCGATAAGACGGCCCGCATCGCCCCTGGTCTTTCCGCGGCCGCTCCTTCGGCGAAAAAACCGCTGACGAATACCCAGCGCGCCGTCATGGCCATCGTATCCGTTGCGGCCGTTGCGATTATCGCGGTATCGGCGTCCTTCCTGTTCGCACCGGGAGGGGAAACATCCGATCCTGCGGCTCTTTTCGAGACGACGCAACAGGAGTCTTCGGACGAAGGCGACGCTGCCTCTTCGGAGCCGGCCTCTGATTCTTCCGAGACCTCCGATGGGGCTTCATCCGATAACAGCGTGGGCGAGACGTCCGATGCGTCGGGCCAGGAGGCGTCTGAGACTTCCGAAGCAGTGCAGACCGGCACCGAAACGGTGGTCACATCCGACGCCGGCGGCGGCCAGGCGGCAAGTTCCGGGGCCTCTTCTCAGTCCGCTCCGGCTCCCGAGTCCAACCGCGACGTGGTGACCATCACCGTCTCCGTAACGAGCGCTGCGGTGGGCAACCCCGTCTCGGCGGGTCCTGTGCAGTTCTCCTTCGAGCGCGGGGCGACGGCGCTCGACGCTTTGGTGGCGACGGGGCTGTCCGTCAATGCGAGCAGCTCGCCTTTCGGCGGGGTGTACGTAAGCGCTATCGGCGGCCTTGCCGAAGACACCTCCAAAGGCGCATGGGGTTGGAAGTACTCCGTGAACGGCGCAGATCCGCAAATGTCTTCTGGGCTGTATACGCTCAACGACGGCGATGTCGTCGCATGGCGTTATGTGACCGATATCAACGGATAGCAGCGCGATGCGTCGTAAGCGCCCGTCCCGAGAGGGGCGGGCGCTTTTCCTCATGCGTCGCTCACTATGACCGGAGGGTTCATGGAAAACGTATTCTCTACCTATCATCCCGCGGTCGCATTCGTCTTTTTGGCATGCGTCCTCGTGTTTTCTATGGCGGCCATGCAGCCGGTATACGTGCTTATCTCGTTCGCAGGCGCGTTCGCCACCTCGTGCGTGACGCGCGGCTTCAAGCATACGGTCCGTTCGCTGCTTTGGATCGTGCCCATGTGGCTGGTCGTCACGGTGGCCAATCCGCTGTTTTCGGCGATGGGGTCGACCGAGGTTGCTCGTTTCGGCCTGTTCGCCGTCTATGCGGAATCCCTGCTTTACGGCGCTTGCTCGGGCGGCATGCTCGCATCGGTGTTCCTGTGGTTCTCATCCTATTCCGCCTGCATGAACAGCGATCACTCCCTGGCCCTGTTCGGCAACGTGGCTCCCGTGGTCACGTTGATGATCACGCAGGTCATGCGCCTTGTCCCTCAGTTTCTTTCGCGCGGGCGCTCGATCGTCATGGTGCAAGACGCCGTGAGTGCCGCCGCGCCGCGCACGAAGAGGCAGAAAAGGGACGGCAGACTCAGGGTGGTCAGCATCCTCATGGGCTGGGGCATGGAAGACGGCATCGAGCGCAGCAGCGCCATGCGCGCTCGCGGCTACGACTGCGGCGCGCGTCGCACGACGTATAAGCGCTATCGGTTTGCCGCCGACGACATGGCGGTCATCGCGGTGATTGCCCTATTCGCGGCAGTCAACGCCGTGCTGGCGTATGTCGCGTGTTCTCAGTATCGGTTCTACCCGACGGCGAGCGTGTTGGTTGCGTGGTGGGGATATGTTCCCTATGCGCTCATGATGCTCATTCCCGTTGCGTTGTATGCAAAGGAGTGGTGGCTGTGGCGCTCGTTGAAGTAAGCGATTTCTCGTTCGCCTATCCCGCCGACGGCGATGTTCGCCGGGGCGATTCGGGCGATTGCGTGCTTGACGGAGTCTCTTTCGAGGTGAACGAAGGAGATTTCTGCGTTTTGGTCGGTTCAACCGGATCCGGCAAGACCACCCTTCTGCGCTCGCTCAAACCGGAGCTGGCGCCCGAAGGCGCGCGCACGGGGTCTATCGCCATTGCGGGAAAGAAAATCGTCGAAGACGGCGAAATGGTTTCGCCGAAAGATTCGCGCGGCCTTTCTCCCAGGGAATCGGCCGCTTCCATCGGGTTCGTCATGCAGAGCCCCGAAGCCCAGATCGTGTGCGATACCGTATGGCACGAGCTCGCGTTCGGCCTGGAGAACCTCGGCGTCGAACAGGAGGAGATGCGTCGTCGCGTAGCGGAGGTCGCGCATTTCTTCGGGATAGGACCGTGGGTGCGTTCGTCGGTGGAGGCGTTGTCGGGCGGGCAGAAGCAGCTGGTCAACCTGGCTGCGGTCTTGGCGTTGCGCCCACGCTTGCTTCTGCTTGACGAGCCGACTTCCCAGCTCGATCCAAACGCGCTCAAGCAGTTCCTCTTCATGCTCGGTCGTGTGAACCGCGAGCTGGGCGTCACCATCATCATGGCCACTCATGCTCCCGAGGACGTGGCTGCCTATGCGACGCGCACCATAGCCATGGGGAGGATAGGCGATGTCGGCACGCGCGAGCAGGTGGAAGCCGTGCTGAGCAAACGCTGGAAAGCTTGGGATGTCGCTTCGGCCGGGCGAGGCGTGCGAGATGCGCGCTCGTGCTGCGTGCGCGTGCGCGAGGCGATGTTTCGCTACGAGAAAAGCGCGCCGTGGGTGCTGCGCGGGGTTGACCTGCGGGTGCGGCGCGGAAGCGTGCACGCGCTTGTCGGGGGCAACGGCTCGGGCAAGACCACGCTTCTTAAGCTCATGGCCAAAGCGGGGTCCCCTCAGCGAGGTAGGATAGAAAACGACCTCGTGGGCGCGCAGGCGCTGTTGCCGCAGGACCCCAAGGCGCTCTTCGTCTGCGACAGCGTCGAAGAGGAGCTCGCGGAATGGCGCGAGCGGTGTGGATATACCCGCGAGGACGAACGCGCGATGCTGTGTCGATTCGGGCTCGAAGGGTGCGAAAAGCGCCACCCCTACGACCTGTCGGGCGGCCAGCAGCAAAATCTCGCGTTCGCGAAGCTGCTGCTTTGCAAGCCCGAGCTTTTGCTTCTCGACGAGCCCACGAAGGGGCTCGATCCCGCATCCTGCGCGGATGTTTCGACCATCGTGCGCGACTTGGCGGCAGATGGCTGTACCGTCGTATTCGTAACGCACGACCTCGATTTCGCGCTGGTGACCGCCGACGAGGTGTCCATGCTCTTCGACGGGGAGACGGCGTGCACCGAAAGCGCCCGCGAATTCTTCGCCAACAACCTGGTGTACAGGCCCAATGCCGCATCGCGCCTGTTCGGAACGCTGCTTCGTCGGTGGGAAGGGGAGTCCGCATGAGACGCGCGATCAATATCGTCGTGGAGCTTGTCGCCGTCGTGATGGCTCCGATCGCGCTTGTTGCGTGCGCGATGGCGGGAGTCGACCAGGTGGCATTGTTGAGCCTCGTCGTCGCGGTGGCGTCGCTGGTTTTGTTCTTCGCGGGGTATGAGAAAAACGCCCCGCGTCTGCGCGATACCATGCCCGTGGTGGTTCTCGCCGCTCTAGCAGCAGCGGGGCGCATTCTGTTCGCTCCGTTTCCGAGCTTTAAGCCGGTGTCGGCCATCGCCATCATAGCGGGCGCTGCCTTCGGCAGGCGCAGCGGCTTTATGGTGGGAGCGCTTGCGGCGTTGGTCTCGAATTTCTTCTTCGGGCAGGGGCCATGGACTCCCTGGCAGATGTACGGATGGGGGCTTATCGGGTATCTGGGAGGCATTTTGGCTTCGCTCGGGGCTTTCGACGGCGTGCGCCAGGTGTTCGCTCGCATTCGGGTAGAGGAAGGCGAAAGAGACGATGCTGCGTCTGCTTCGCGCTGCGAGTCTGGTGCGTCCACTTCGAGCCCCGAACCCGCCGCGCCCGCTTCATGTTGCGAGTCCGCTCCGCTCGCCTCGCGCCGCCGTGAGTTCGCGAAAGCTATCTTGGGGCTGGTGCCTTTGGTTGCCTGGGGGTTCGTCTCGGGATATCTTTACGGCTTCGTTCTCAATATCTGGAGCATCGTGGGCTTTTACCATCCGCAATCTATCGGACAGGCGCTTGTCGTATATGCCGCCGCGCTTCCCTTCGACACCACGCACGCCATATCCACGGCGGTGTTTCTGGTGGTCTTGTACGGTCCGTGGATGCGCAAGCTCGCGCGCATCAGGAAGAAGTATGCGCTGCTGGGCGGATGATTATGCGTGCTGCGAGGCAAGGACACGCCGCCCTTCGAAAGGCGTGTTTGCAAGAAGGCGATTGCGCAGCTGCCGAAGGGGGCGTGCGACGAAAAACGG
>ERZ827471.744-NODE-744-length-25006-cov-4.024087_pt1 | contig 25006 bp, 19 predicted proteins | sample MGYA00519772_ERZ827471 | MGnify/ENA primary metagenome ERZ827471 (study PRJEB31778, sample SAMEA3449315) | human gut metagenome | biome: human gut; feature: human-associated habitat; material: faeces | place: United Kingdom | collected 2010/2012 ...
TCGTCGGCGGTGCGGAAGGCGTGTAAGAGTGGAAACAAGAAAAGTGAGGAGAAGTCGTTAAATGAGTGAAAAACACATTGGCGAGGTTGTGCAGGTAACGGGTCCTGTTCTGGACATCCGTTTTCCGGAAGGAGAGCTGCCGGCACTTCTGAATGCCATCGAGATAGACAACCACGGCGAGAAGCTGGTTGTGGAAGTGGCGCAGCAGACGGGCGACAACATGGTTCGCTGCATTGCCATGAAGTCCACAGACGGACTTGTCCGCGGAACGAAAGCAGTCGACACGGGCGGCCCGATCGCCGTTCCGGTCGGAGAGGAGTGCTTAGGCCGCGTGTTCAACCTGCTCGGTGAGACTGTAGATAATAAGCCGGCGCCGGAAACAGCAGAAAAATGGCCGATCCACCGCGATCCGCCGTCCTACGAGGAGCAGGTTCCGGCAACGGAAATCCTCGAAACTGGAATCAAGGTCGTTGACCTGATCTGCCCGTATGCCAAGGGCGGAAAAATCGGTCTGTTCGGTGGTGCCGGCGTTGGAAAAACAGTCCTTATCATGGAGCTGATCCACAACGTGGCAACGGCACACGGCGGACTTTCTGTTTTCACCGGTGTCGGAGAGCGTACCCGTGAAGGAAATGACCTTTACAACGAGATGAAAGAGAGCGGTGTTATCGACAAAACAGCACTGGTCTATGGACAGATGAACGAGCCGCCGGGAGCGCGTATGCGTGTCGGACTTTCCGGCCTTACCATGGCAGAATACTTCCGTGATGTGAAAAATCAGGATGTACTGTTGTTTATTGATAACATCTTCCGGTTTACACAGGCGGGTTCGGAAGTGTCGGCCTTGTTGGGACGTATGCCTTCGGCTGTTGGATATCAGCCGACACTGGCTTCTGAGATGGGAAAGTTACAGGAGCGGATCGCTTCTACTAAATATGGTTCCATCACTTCGGTACAGGCTATTTATGTGCCTGCCGACGACTTGACGGACCCAGCGCCAGCTACGACCTTCGCCCACTTGGATGCAACCACCGAGCTTTCTCGTGACATTGCCTCCAAGGGTATCTACCCGGCTGTAGATCCACTGGATTCGACATCCCGTATCCTGGAGCCTGCAGTTGTAGGTGAGGAGCACTACCAGGTAGCACGTAAGGTACAGGAGATCCTGCAGAAGTACAAAGAGTTACAGGACATCATCGCAATCCTCGGTATGGAAGAATTATCCGAAGAGGATAAGATGACAGTAGCCCGTGCAAGAAAGATCCAGAAATTCCTGTCACAGCCATTCTCAGTAGCTGAGACATTTACCGGTGTTCCTGGAAAATATGTTCCACTGAAAGAAACTGTTCGTGGATTCAAAGCGATCATCGACGGTGAGATGGATGAATATCCGGAAAATGCATTCTTCAATGTAGGTACGATCGAAGACGTGATCGCTAAGGCGAAGGCAGAAGGAGTGGCTTAGTATGAGCACATTTTCATTGAAAATTATATCTACGGATAAGGTCTTCTACGATGGTAAATGTGAGTATCTGGTCATCCCGACGATCGACGGGGAGAAAGGTATTCTGGCTCATCATGAGAACATGGTCATCGCAGTGGAGATCGGAGAACTGCGTTTCCGCAAGCCTGACGGTGAGTGGGTAACAGCGGTTGTATCCAAGGGATTTGCAGAGATCGTGAATAACCGTGCTTCTGTACTGGTTAATACGGCAGAGCGTCCGGAAGACATCGATGTGAAGCGTGCAGAGGAAGCAAAGGAACGTGCCGAAGAACAGCTTCGTCAGAAGCAGAGCATTCAGGAGTATTATCTGTCACAGGCTTCTATGGCCCGTGCCATGACACGACTGAAAGCGTCCAGAAACAGACGCGGGGATATTTAGAATCGCAAAAAAACGAACTATTTTCGTAAATAAAATTATATAAGTAATGAAGAAGTTCTTCTATAATTAGTGTATAATAGCCATTAGCTGTTTACATATTATAGGAGGACTTTTTTTATGAGTGAAACAGGGAATGGAAGAAAAAACTGGACAAGAGTTGTCGCAGCGGTAGGACTTGTATTTCTGGCAGTTGCAGGAGGAATTGTTCTGGCCAACGCGAACAAAGTAATAAATAAAACAGAGAAAAAAGATGAAGAGACACCATTAATATCTATAGGATTTTCACAGGTAGGAGCAGAATCTGAATGGAGGACGGGAAATTCCATTTCTATAAAGACTACATTTTCTCAAAAAAGAGGATATGATCTGATCTTTAAAGATGCGCAGCAACAACAGGAACAACAGATTAAAGCGATTCGTGGCTTTATACAGCAGGATGTGAACTATATTGTTCTTGCACCGGTAGTAGAAACTGGATGGGATACAGTATTAAAAGAGGCAAAGAAGGCCAAAATCCCGGTAATCATCGCAGACAGACAGGTTAAGGTAAAGGATGACAGCTTGTATACGACCTGGGTGGGGGCTGATTTTTATCAGGAAGGACAGAAAGCCTGCAGCTGGATGGAACAATATGCGGAAAGAAATAAAAAGAAAACATTGAATATTGTGCATATTATGGGAACAGAAGGTGCAACGGCCCAGATCGGAAGAACAAAAGCGCTGGAAGAAGCCGCAAAGAAGAATGGATGGAACATTCTTGAACAGCAGACAGGAGCGTTCACACAGGCAAAAAGCCATGAAGTTATGGAAGAATATCTGAAGAAATATAAGGATATCGATATGGTGTATTGCGAGAATGACAGTGAAGCGCTTGGTGCGATCAACGCGATCGAACAGGCCGGGAAAAAAGTTGGAACGGATGGGATTCAGATAATATCGTTTGACGCAACAAGAGAGGGGCTCGCAGAAGTACAAAACGGAAAGATTGCCGTAGACGTAGAATGTAATCCGGATTTTGGAAAGAAGATCGAAAAGATAATTAAGCAGCTGGAATACAAAAGAGATGTCAATAAGGAATATTATATCGGAGACAAAATATATACTCAGAATAAATCAATTTCAACGATTGAAATTGAAAAAGCAAAATGGAGTGTGACGGTAGTTACAGATAAAATAGTGAAAGAGAGGGTGTATTAGTATGAATGAGATAAAAGTATTTCTTGTAGAAGATGAAATGGTTATACGAAGAGGAATTAAAAACAGTATTGACTGGGAAAAAGAAGGGTACATATTCTGTGGAGAGGCAAGTGACGGAGAACTGGCTTATCCCATGATTATAAAAGAAAAACCGGATATTCTGATTACAGATATCCGTATGCCGTTCATGGATGGACTGGAACTTTGTAAACTGGTAAAAAAGGAACTTCCGAATATTAAAATCCTGATTTTGAGTGGGTATGATGAATTCGACTATGCCAAAGAGGCAATACGTCTGGGGGTAACAGAGTACCTTTTAAAACCGATATCTTCCGGCAAATTACTGGAAGCTTTAAATGGGGTGAGTGAATCTATCCGTCGTGAAAAAGAAGATAAAGACCTGGTTCGTAAGTATATGGAAGAAATGCGGGAGAATACCGAGCATGAGAAACAGAAATTCTTCGAACAGATGATAGCAGGTAATCTGTCAATGGCAGATGCACTGGAAACCGGGAAAAAATATGAAATGAATTTGAGCGCCGGGATGTATAACCTGCTTTTATTCCGTTTTACCTTAGGGAAAGAAAATCGAAAATCCGGAGAACTATTGGGAGAAGCAGAATATGCAATTGAGAAATTAACAGAAAGACTGGAATATGTATTTGAATTTCAGCGTGGCGTAGAAGGCTGGGCATTTCTTTTAATGGCTGACAATGAAGAACAAATGTCAGAAAGAGTAAAAGAGCTGTCAAAAGATCTGGAAGAAATTATGAAGAATTATTCGACAATTGCTTATTTTGGAGGAATTGGACAGCCGGTAGCCAGACTCAGGGAGCTCGAAGAATCGTTCAGGGAGGCAGAACGTGCATTGGCGGCGAGATTTACAATGGAGCTTAACCGGATCATATCCGTAGAAGATATCCGGATGGCTCAGAATGTAGATACTCTGGATGACATAGAAATTACGAGTTTCGGAGAGATAGAAAAGACCAGGACCATGTTGGAAAAATTCTTGAATAATGGGGCAGAAGACGAGATAGATGAGTTTGTAGATGTGTATATAAATGAATTACCGGAGGAAAATCTGAAATCTGTATTAATGCGTCAGTATATAATTATGGACGCATATATAGTCATGATGTCTTTCTGTGAAAAGATTGAGGGAATAGAAGGGGAAATGCAAGCTCAGTCAGAAGAATTAAAGAATAGTATGAAGACGATTCAGACATTGGAAGAAATTAAAAATTATATAAGAATGCTTTTGAAAAAGATTATTGGAGTACGTGACACAATAAGCGGAAGACGTTATTCGGATATTATAGAAATTGCTAAAGATCAGATCAGAAAAACATATATGTCGGATGAGATTTCCCTGAATACGATAGCAGCAGAAGTAGGGATGAGCCCAAGCTATTTCAGTTCTATTTTCAGCAAAGAGATGGGAAAGACATTTGTGGAATATCTTACAGAGATACGAATGGACAGGGCAAAAGAACTTTTGATGTGTTCATCAATGAAGACCTCGGAAATCGGCTATGAAGTAGGATATAAGGATCCGCATTATTTCAGTTATATATTTAAGAAAACGCAAAATTGTACACCGAAGGAATTTAGAGCACGAGGAAAGGAGTAAAGGATGAAAAAGATTCGCAGGAATGTCTCGTTAAATCAGAGACTGGCAGGAATTTCTCTTGCTGTATTTATTCCTATGATACTGGTAATGACGTATCTTCTGGCCTCGCTGACAAATGCGACTTCGGCATATGCACAGATCACAAAAAGTGTCTCGTATGCCAATATGTATGCAAGAGATTTTAAAGAACGTATGGATTACAGTATGTATCTGGCTGTTATCGGAAAAAGAGATATGGAAGAACTTGGTGACGGAGAGACAACTGTAAATGGTATTTTGACGGTCAATCCTTATAAATATATTGACGAGCTTGAAGAAACCTGTGATAAGTTATCTTACATGGCAACCGTGGACAGCAACAGAAATCAGATCAAACGATTGAAAAACAGCTTGAAGTCTTTGAAAGGCTGTGTAAAAGAACTGGAGACAGCTATTGATTCGGGTGGAGCATATGAAGATAAAATGAACTACCTGAATGAAAATATTTATATGCTGACATCATTGATCCAGAAAGGAATACAGGACTATATATATGTAGAGACTACCAATTATACGAATGTAAAAGCAGAACTGGATGCAAGAAATACAAGAACGTTTGTTATATGTATCTGGATATCCGTAGCGGCGATCGTGTTAGCCTTGTTTTTGACAATGAAGGCGGCAAAAAGCGTGACAAAGCCAATACAGAAATTATGCCGGATGACACAACAGGTGGCAGAAGGAGATTTTACGGTACAGACGAAGGAATCGAATACAGATGAGATTGCAGTGCTTACCAGAAGTTTTAATGATATGACTCAGGAAATTGGTGGATTGGTTGAAGATATCAAGCAGCAGCAAAAAAATTTACGCATTGCAGAAACAAAACTTTTGCAGGCGCAGATTAATCCTCATTTTCTGTATAACACACTGGATGCAATTGTATGGCTGGCGGAAGAAAACCGTAAGGATGAAGTTGTGTCAATGGTTACGGCACTTTCAGACTTCTTCCGTACAACATTAAGTAAAGGCCGGGATTTTATTACAGTACGGGAAGAACGGTCACATATAGAAAGTTATCTGAAGATCCAACAGTTCAGATATCAGGATATTATGAGTTATGAAATCGATATGGAGGAAAATATGGGAGAATTCATGATCCCTAAGCTGACTTTGCAGCCATTAGTGGAAAATGCTCTTTATCATGGGATAAAGGAATCTGATCAGGACAGAGGAACTATATGGATCCGTGCTTTTTCAGAGTCAGAGGATTCGATGATATTTACAGTCACAGATGATGGAAAAGGTATGACGAAAGAAGTGTTAGAAAAACTTCAGGAAAGTATTGGAAAAGAAAAAGGAGATAAAAGTATTGATGGATTTGGGATTGGAAATGTAAACCGGAGAATTCGTTATTATTACGGAGAACGGTACGGAGTAACTCTGGAAAGTGTGGAAAATGATGGTACAAAAGCGACGGTTACTATGACAGCACAAAAAAACCAACCTTTTTCGTAAAAAAACCAACTTTTGTGAAACGATTCAAAAGAAATTCTAAAAATTCAGAAGAATCTTCTGTTTATTGTTTGTCTGAAATTCAGTAATATATAGTTAACAAGTGATTGACAGACGGACAATCAAAGAAAATCGAAAAACCGAGGAGGATATGAAAATGAAAAGAAAAGTGATTACAGCGTTACTGGCAGCTACAATGGTAGCATCATTAGCAGTTGGATGCGGAAACAAAGGTGGGGACAGCAAGTCTGACAGCTCAAAATCAAGCTCAAGTGATGAAATTACAATTGGTTTCTCACAGGTAGGTGCTGAATCTGACTGGCGTACAGCAAACTCTGAATCAATGAAGAGCACATTCAGCGAAAAGAACGGATACAAACTGATCTTTGACGATGCTCAGCAGAAACAGGAGAATCAGATCACAGCAATCCGTAACTTCATCCAGCAGGATGTTGACTACATCGTACTTGCACCTGTAACAGAGACAGGATGGGACACAGTTCTGAAAGAAGCAAAAGATGCTGATATCCCGGTAATCATCGTTGACCGTATGATCGATGTATCTGATGACAGCCTTTACACAGCCTGGGTAGGATCTAACTTCAAGATGGAAGGCCAGAAAGCTTGCGAATGGCTGAACGCTTATGCAGAAGCTAAGGGAATGAAAGAAGTTAACATCGCTCACATTCAGGGAACAATCGGAGCTTCAGCTCAGATCGGACGTACAGAAGGTCTTGAAGAAGCTGCTAAAGAATATGGATGGAACATCGTAGCACAGCAGACAGGTGAATTCACACAGGCTAAAGGACAGGAAGTTATGGAGTCTATGCTGAAACAGCATGATAACATCAACGTAGTTTACTGTGAGAATGATAACGAAGCATTCGGAGCAATCGATGCAATCGAAGCTGCTGGTAAGACAGTAGGACCGGATGGAGACATCCTTGTAATGTCATTCGATACAACAAACGCTGGTCTGACAGATACATTATCTGGAAAGATTATCTGCGATACAGAGTGTAACCCATTACACGGACCACGTGTAGAAGAAATCATCAAGAAGCTGGAAGATGGCAAAGATGTTGACAAGAAAGCATATGTAGAGGAAGAAATGTTCGCATATGATGACACTGTTAAGAGTGTAAAAGTTGATGATAAAGATTATGATGTAACAAAGATTACACAGGAAATTCTTGACAAACGTGCATACTAAAAACAGGCAGAACTTATAGTAACATAAAAAAGAGGTGAAATGGCGCGGCGGAATAAACGGAATGAAAAGCCGGATATGCTGCCGCGCTTTCTATGCCCTTTTGGATATTAAAGAAAGCGGGTGAACATTAGAAATGGAAAATAATGTTGTATTAACAATGAGAGATATCTCAAAGACGTTTCCAGGTGTCAAAGCCTTACAACATGTTGATTTTACTCTCCGTAAAGGAGAAATCCACGCTCTGATGGGAGAAAATGGTGCAGGAAAGTCTACTTTGATCAAAGTACTTACCGGTGTGCATCCATTTGAGTCTGGAGAGATTAAAATGGAAGGAAAAGATGCACCAATCGTTAACAGATCTCCACAGGATGCGCAGGACAATGGAATCAGTACTGTATATCAGGAAGTCAACCTTTGTCCGAACCTTACAGTTGCAGAAAATCTGTTTATCGGACGTGAACCAAGAAAAGCAGGCCTTATCGACTGGAAGACAATGAACAAGAAATCTACAGAGCTGTTAAAAGATCTGCAGATTGATGCAAAAGCTACAGACAAACTGGAAGAGTGTTCACTTGCTAAACAGCAGATGATTGCTATCGCACGTGCGGTTGATATGAACTGTCGTGTACTGATTCTTGATGAGCCTACATCTTCTCTGGATGATGATGAAGTAGAAAAATTATTCGTATTAATGAATCGTTTGAAAGCTCAGGGAGTTGGAATTATCTTCGTTACACATTTCCTGGAGCAGGTATATGCAGTCTGTGACCGTATCACTGTTCTCAGAAATGGTGAACTGGTTGGAGAATATACAACAAAAGACCTTCCAAGAGTTATGCTGGTTGCTAAGATGATGGGTAAAGATTTCGATGATCTTGCTGATATCAAGGGCGAGCATGCAGAACTGAAAGAATTTATTCCGGTTATCGAAGCAGAAGGAATCGGAAGAAAAGGAAGCATCCGTCCATTCAACTTCACTGTTAACAAAGGAGAAGTTGTCGGACTTACAGGACTTCTTGGATCAGGACGTTCCGAACTGGTTCGTGCGATTTATGGTGCAGACAAACCGGATAGCGGAAAAATAAAGGTAAACGGAAAAGAAGTGAAGATCAATTCTCCACTGGATGCCATGAAACTTGGTATGGCATATCTTCCGGAAGACCGTAAGAAAGATGGAATTATTGCTGACCTGTCAGTAAGAGAGAATATCATTATTGCTTTACAGGCAAAAAGAGGTATGTTCCATCCATTGAGTAAGAAAGAAATGGAAGAAGCAGCAGATAAATATATCGAAATGCTGCAGATTAAGACAGCAAGCCGTGAAACTCCGATTAAGAGTCTTTCAGGTGGTAACCAGCAGAAAGTAATCATCGGAAGATGGCTGCTTACAAATCCGGATTATCTGATTCTTGATGAGCCGACACGTGGTATTGATATCGGAACAAAGACAGAGATCCAGAAACTGGTTCTTGATCTTGCTGATCAGGGAATGGCAGTTACATTCATTTCTTCAGAAGTAGAAGAAATGCTCCGTACATGCTCAAGAATGGGTGTATTAAGAGACGGAAAGAAAGTCGGAGAGATCAGTGGAAACGAACTGTCTCAGGAAGGCATTATGAAAGCAATCGCAGGAGGTGGAGATAATGAGTAATACAAAGTCAGGATGGAAAAAGCTTACATCTATGAGACTGTTTCTGCCAATCGTGTGCCTCATAGCTGTACTTTTGGTTAACGTAATCACTACTCCGGGCTTCTTCAAAGTATCAATTAACAACGGAGTTTTGTACGGATATATCGTAGACGTTATTAACCGTGCATCAGAATTAGTAATCCTTGCCGTAGGTATGACGCTGGTTACAGCAGCATCCGGTGGACAGGACATCAGTGTTGGTGCAGTTATGGCGGTTGCAGCAGCTGTATGCTGCCAGATCCTTTCAGGTGGAGAGGTATCTGTTAACTCACTTGCAGCACCAATTATCGTTGCTATGTTAGCAGCACTTGCAGCATCTGCATTATGTGGAGCATTCAATGGTTTCCTTGTAGCAAAGCTGAACATCCAGCCGATGGTAGCTACCTTGATCCTGTATACAGCAGGTCGTGGTATTGCACAGCTGATCACAGACGGACAGATTACATATATCCGTGTAGGCTCTTATAAAGTATACGGTGGATATATCGGAAAATGCCCGGTTCCGACACCAATCTTTATTGCTATTATTGTTGTAGTGATCACATATCTTGTATTAAAGAAAACAGCACTTGGTCTTTACATCGAAAGTGTAGGTATCAACGGTACAGCATCCAGACTGGTAGGTCTTAATTCAACAATGATTAAGTTCCTTACATATGTAATCTGTGGTGTACTGGCAGGTATTGCAGGAATCGTAGCATCCAGCCGAATCTATTCCGCAGATGCCAACAACATTGGTCTGAACCTTGAAATGGACGCCATCCTGGCAGTTGCTCTTGGTGGTAACGCTCTTGGCGGTGGTAAATTCAGCTTAATGGGATCTGTAATCGGAGCATATACGATTCAGGCACTTACAACAACTTTATATGCAATGAATGTATCAGCTGACCAGTTGCCGGTTTACAAGGCAATCGTAGTTATTATCATCGTTACTTTACAGAGCCCTGTATTCCAGAAATTTATGACAAGCCAGAAAATGAAACGTGCAAATAAAGCAGTGGAAGGAGGAAATAACTAATGAAAAAGAAATCATTAAACAAACCGGGAATGAAAATTAACGGAAATAGTTTCCTTCTTATGGTAACTGTTCTTTTGTTCATCGTAATGTATGCAGCAGGTATGGTAATATTTGCTGATAAAGGATTCGCAAAACCACAGATGTTCCTGAACCTGTTCATTTCCAATGCGGGACTTCTGGTCATCGCAATGGGACAGACAATCGTAATGATCACAGGCGGTATCGATATCTCTGTTGGTTCCGTAACAGCGTTGGTATGTATGCTGTGTGCATACGATATGGAAAAGAAAGGAATGAGTGCTTACATGGCAGTTGCCATCGCACTTCTGATCGGACTCCTTTTTGGTATCGTTCAGGGATTCCTGGTATCTTATCTTGAAATCCAGCCATTCATCGTATCACTTGCAGGTATGTTCTTTGGACGTGGTATGACATCAATCATCAGTACTGATATGATTTCTATCAAAAATAAGACATTCCTTGCATGGGCTAATTATAAGATTTATCTCCCAATCGGATCATACAGCCGTCGTGGAAAATTCATCCCGGCATACATATATCCGACTGTTATCATCGCAATACTGATCTTTATTGTCATTGCGATCATCATGAAATATACAAAATTCGGTCGTGAAGTATATGCCATCGGTGGAAATGCACAGAGTGCTATGATGATGGGATTAAATGTAAAGAAAACAAAATTCAAAGCATACGTTCTGGACGGACTGCTTGCAGGATGCGGCGGATTCCTCTTCTGCTTAAACAGCTGTTCCGGATTCGTAGAGCAGGCCAAAGGTCTTGAAATGGATGCGATCTCAGCTTCCGTTATCGGTGGTACACTGTTAAGCGGTGGTGTAGGAACACCATTTGGTACAGTCTTTGGTGTATTGATCAAAGGAACGATCTCAAGTCTTATCACCACACAGGGAACACTTTCCAGCTGGTGGGTACGTATCGCACTTTCCGCATTACTGTGCTTCTTCATTGTATTACAGTCAATCATCGGAAGTATGAAGAAAAAGAATTAGAGATCATACATAAAACTGACAAACCTCAATATGATATATATAAATTAAATCTATGTACAAAAAAGGATTCTGCATTGCAGAATCCTTTATGTATTGCGTGCGTTATCTTGTATGACGTCTGTAACTTGCAGGTGTCTCTTCGTATTTCTCCTGAAATAATTTGTAGAAATATCCCTTGTTATGATATCCTACCGAATCGGCAATCTCTTCGATACTCTTGTCAGTCGACACAAGCAGATGTTCCGCACGTTCCAGCCGGATCTGCTGGACATAAGCGGAATAGGTAAGTCCGGTCTTTCGTTTGATCAGGCGGTTGAAGTAATCCTCCTGATAGTGGAATTCATTCACCAGATCCTGGATGGTGATATCTCTGAAATGTGCCCGGATATAGTCCGAAATCTCTTCGAATACGATCCAGTTCATCGTCTGCTTCTGCTCTTTGGAAAGAGAAAAATCATACTGTGTACTTAAGATCCGGAAGATCCGGAATAACAGACCTTTTGTAATATATCTGGAACCACTGTCCGGCGAATAAGATTCTTTCAAAAGCAACAAAAGACTGTCGTCCAGAGATTCGCTTGCCCCGTCGGATGGTCGGAAATGCAGAAATTGCTGGACATCCTTTTGCTTTAACAATGCAGACTGCAGGAAGGAAAGAATCTTCTGCGGGGTACTGTTCTCATTCATGATCTCCGTAAACATATCGTTGGCAATTCCGATAAAAAGCACGACCCCAGACTGGTCTGTCAGGCAGTCCTGGTGCAGACAGTTTTTGTCGATCAGGCAGAGATCACCTTTCTGAAAGACTACATCTTTATTCAATATCCGTTGGTGAAATTCTCCTTCCACAACATAGGAAAGTTCCAGATAATCATGCGTGTGAAGCTGCGTATATTTCCCTTCCGAATAGGAATAATGATAGCAGAAATTCTCCGGAGACGGCATCATCGTTGCATACAGGTTACCGGGAGAATCGAAGTTCCAGCATAATAAGAAGCTGCGGTCCTGACCGAGTAACGGATACGTCTTGACTTCCTGAACGGATTTGGAATATTCCGGACAGACAAGTCTTGCGCCTAATTTATGGTTTTCCGGAAGAAGCCGTGTATCGGGTCCTGTGATCCGGCGGCAAAAATCGGATAAATTCATATAAAATACCTCCTTGGATTCTCCTTAGATTATATCATAACAGAGGTCGGAATAGGTAACTATTTTCCCAAAAGTGCAGAGTTAAGAAATTGAGAAAACAAGTCCATATTTTTATAATAGAGACATAATGAAGCTGTAAATGAAACAGAAAATTTGAGCGAAAAGGAGTAATTAAACATGTTAAAAACAAAGAATTATCAGTTTTGGTTCTGCACAGGATCACAGGATCTTTATGGAGATGAGTGTCTTGCACACGTAGCAGAGCATTCAAAGATTATCGTAGATGCATTGAACAAATCAGGAAACCTTCCATATGAAGTAGTATGGAAACCAACCATGATCACAAACGAAGTAATCAGAAAGACATTCAACGAAGCTAACACAGACGAGAACTGTGCCGGTGTTATCACATGGATGCATACATTCTCTCCTGCAAAATCATGGATCTTAGGATTACAGGAATACAGAAAACCATTACTTCACTTACATACACAGTTCAACCGTGAAATCCCATACGACACAATCGACATGGACTTCATGAACGAGAACCAGGCAGCACATGGTGACAGAGAGTACGGACATATCTTCAGCCGTCTGAACATGGAACGCAAAGTTGTTGCAGGATACTGGGAAGACGAAGACGTTCAGAAACAGATCGGATCATGGATGCGTACAGCAGTAGGTGTTGTAGAAAGCAGCCACGTCAGAGTTATGCGTGTAGCTGACAACATGAGAAACGTAGCCGTAACAGAAGGCGACAAAGTAGAAGCTCAGATCAAATTCGGATGGGAAGTAGATGCTTATCCTGTAAATGAAGTTGTAGAAGCTGTTAATGCAGTATCTCAGGCTGATATCGACACATTAGTAGAAGAATACTATGACAAATATGACATCCTTCTTGAAGGAAGAGATGAGAAAGAATTCCGTGAGCATGTAGCAGTACAGGCTGGAATCGAACTTGGATTTGAAAGATTCCTGGATGAGAATAACTATCAGGCAGTTGTAACACACTTCGGAGATCTTGGCGGACTGAAACAGCTCCCAGGACTTGCAATGCAGAGACTGATGGAAAAAGGATACGGATTCGGAGCAGAAGGTGACTGGAAGACAGCTGCTATGGTTCGTGTTATGAAGATCATGACTCAGGGAATGAAGGACGCTAAGGGAACTTCATTCATGGAAGATTACACATACAACCTTGTATCAGGTAAAGAAGGCGTTCTGGAAGCTCACATGCTGGAAGTTTGCCCGACAATCGCAGATGGCAAGATCAGCATCAAAGAGCAGCCACTTAGCATGGGTAACAGAGAAGATCCTGCAAGACTTGTATTCACATCTAAGACAGGTCCGGCTATCGCAACATCTCTGATCGACCTTGGTGACAGATTCCGTCTGATCATCAACGATGTAGACTGCAAGAAGACAGAGAAACCAATGCCAAAACTTCCAGTAGCAACAGCATTCTGGACACCACAGCCGAACTTAAAGGTTGGAACAGAAGCATGGATCCTGGCAGGAGGAGCTCACCACACAGCATTCTCTTATGATTTAACAGCAGAGCAGATGGGTGACTGGGCAGCATGCATGGGAATCGAAGCTGTATACATTGATAAGGATACAACAATCAGACAGTTCAAGAATGAACTCCTGTGGAACAGCGTTGCATACCGCAAATAATCAAATAAAGAATTACGGGTAAAAGATTATATTTGCAGGGGATATCGAAATAGATATTTCCCTGCAAAAATAGTATAATGGAGATATTAAGAAAACTTAAAATATAATGTTTAGGAGGAAGCGTACAATGAGCAATGTAAAAGAGATCATTGAAAGCGGAAAAGCATATCTTGGAATCGAATTCGGTTCTACAAGAATTAAAGCAGTACTGATCGATGAGGAGCACAATCCGATCGCATCCGGAAGCCATACATGGGAGAACCGTTATGAGAACGGACTGTGGACATACTCTCTGGACGATATCTGGGCAGGTCTTCAGGACAGCTACCGCGATATGGCAGAAAATGTACAGAAAGAATACGGAGTAACGATCAAGAAACTGGGAGCGATCGGATTCAGTGCCATGATGCACGGATATATGGCATTTGACAAAGAAGGAAAGCTTCTTGCACCATTCCAGACATGGAGAAACAGCAATACAGGAAAAGCTTCCGAAGTGCTGGTAGATCTGTTCCAGTATAATATTCCGCTGAGATGGAGTATCGCACATCTGTATCAGTGCATTCTGGATAAAGAAGATCATGTAAAAGATATCGCATTCACGACAACACTTGCAGGATATATCCACTGGCAGATGACAGGTGAGAAGGTTCTTGGTGTAGGAGATGCATCCGGAATGTTCCCAATCGACATGAATACAAAAGACTATGATGAAGAAATGATCCAGAAGTTCGATAAACTCATCGAAGGTGAGAACTATCCATGGAAAATAAAAGAGATTCTTCCTAAAGTTCTGGTAGCAGGAGACGCAGCCGGTATCCTGACAGAAGAAGGAGCAAAGAAACTTGACCCTACAGGTAATCTGGAAGCCGGAATCCCGCTTTGTCCTCCGGAAGGAGATGCAGGAACAGGTATGGTAGCTACAAACAGCGTAGCACAGCGTACAAGCAACATTTCCGCTGGTACTTCATTCTTCTCTATGGTTGTCCTTGAGAAACCTCTGAAAGACTTACATACAGAGATCGACATGGTTACAACACCTGACGGAAGTCTGGTTGCCATGGTACATTCCAATAACGGAACAACAGATCTGAATGCATGGGTAAATCTGTTCAAAGAATTCGCTGATTCTATCGGAGCAGACGTAGACATGAATCAGATGTATGGAACACTTTACAATAAAGCACTGGAAGGCGATGCTGACTGTGGTGGAATCCTTTCTTATGGTAACTACGCAGGCGAGCCTATCACAAATGTAGAAAAAGGACGCCCAATGGTAGTCAGAACACCAGAGACAAAATTCAATCTGGCTAACTTCATGAGATCTCACCTGTACACAGCACTTGGTGTTATCAAAGTCGGAATGGATATCTTAACAAAAGACGAAGGTGTTGAGATTGATACCGTTCTTGGACATGGCGGACTCTTCAAGACAAAAGGTGTCGGACAGAAGATCCTTGCAGATGCGATCAACACACCTGTAGTAGTTATGGAGACAGCAGGCGAAGGCGGACCATGGGGAATGGCTATCCTTGCTGAGTACATGGTAAAACGTGAAGAAGGCGAGAAGCTGGAAGACTACCTGAAGAATAAAGTATTCGGAAGCGATGCCGGAAGCAGAATCGATCCGGATCCGGAAGGCGTAGCTGGATACGAAGCATTTATGGAGACATACAAGAAAGGTCTTGACGTAGAGCGCAGAGCTTGTGCAGATCTGTAAGAAATATTATATGAAAGCAGAGGGGGCATAGGTTATGTCCCCGTATCTGCATATTCTTATATACAAGGGGAAAATGTTGATAACAGCTTTTCCGCAGTAACAGAAATATAAAGGAGATAGAAAGAGATGCTGGAAGAATTAAAAAAAGAAGTATATGAAGCAAACATGCTTCTTCCAAAATATGACCTGGTAACATTCACATGGGGAAATGTAAGCGGAATCGACCGTGAAAAAGGTCTTTTCGTAATCAAACCAAGTGGAGTAGATTATGACAAATTAACACCGGAAGATATGGTAGTTGTAGACCTTCAGGGTAATAAAGTAGAGGGAGACTTAAATCCATCTTCTGATACAGCAACACATGTAGAGCTGTATAACAGATTCCCGAACATTGGTGGTGTTGTACATACACATTCTCCTTGGGCAACAAGCTGGGCTCAGGCAGGAAGAGGAATCTCTTGCTACGGAACTACACATGCAGATTACCTGTACGGAACAGTACCATGTGTAAGAAATCTTACAAAAGAAGAAATCGATGAAGCTTATGAGAAAAATACAGGTGTCCTGATCGCAGACAGATTTGATGAAGATGATCTGGACTATGTTGCAACACCTGCAGTACTCTGCAAGAACCATGGACCATTCACATGGGGCAAAGATGCTCACGAAGCAGTTCACAACGCAGTAGTATTAGAGGAAGTTGCCAAGATGGCAGCAAGATGCGAAATGATCAACCCAGACGTTAAACCTGCACCACAGGAATTACAGGATAAGCATTACTATAGAAAACATGGAGCAAATGCTTATTATGGACAGCCGGGGAAATAAATTTGGTTGACATTTAATTCATTAGGCTGGTGGATATCCGGACCGGGAGACCAATCGTGTTAAAAAATTAAATAAAAAAAGGACTGCATTATTTGGGAGGAGTGCAGTCCTGAGGAAAAAGTTATGAAAAAGATTTAAAGTGTTGTTTTTTCGAACAATTTATAGTATAGAGTGCAATTGTGATGAAAGTGTGATGAAAAGACGAACGAATTGTTAATAATTGTGAAGTGACTACAAGAGACACTGCCAGTGATGACAGTGTCTCTTGTAGTCATTTGGTTCTATACTGTTGTGAACAGGTCGATAGACTGTCCTGTCATAACTGCCGGTGAATCTGCCAGCAGGTAGATGATTGCTTTTGCAACATCTTTTGAGCTTCCCATCGGGCAGCCGTCCTGTCCTACAGAGTGGTTGTAGACTCTCTGCCCCGGTGTGTCCACGATTCCAGGAGATACAGCATTGCATTTGATTCCGTATTCTTTGGTCTGGATAGCAGTTGTCTTGGTCATGGTTACGATACCGCCTTTTGCAACAGCGTATGCACCCATCTGAGATGCAATACGACCCATTCTTGAAGATACATTTACGATATCTCCTTTTCCTTGTTTTATCATTACAGGTACAACATTTTTAGTTACAAGGAATGGGATTCTCAAGTTTGTTTTGATGATCTGATCCCACTGTTCTTCTGACCATTCCCAGATCTTAATTGCCTGATGTTCGATATTTTTGTAGATCTCTTTTGGGTATCCGCCTGCATTGTTAACGAGAATATCAATTCTTCCGTATTTATCAACAACAGTTTTGACCATGTCGGCAACCTGTTCTCCGTCTGTAAGGTCTCTGGAAAGTGAGATTGCTGTTCCGCCGGCATCTTCGATCATTTTTACTGTTTCATCAAGATCAGACTGTGTTCTTGCTACTGTTACGACAGTGGCACCTTCAGCAGCGATAGCAAGTGCTGCGTCACGTCCGATTCCTTTTCCTGATCCTGTTACAATTGCGATTTTTCCTTCTAATTTACCCATGATATATATCCTCCAAAATTACATTCATTATTTTCTGATTACGAAGTGCCATATAAGGCCGGTCCGTAGAATTGTTGTTATTTATACAAGCCTTGCTGTTTCAGCAAAGAACTGAATGTCTGTAGCTTCGATGTAGCTGTCACCGATTTCATGAAGTAGTATGACGTTGAGATTACCGTTCAGATTCTTCTTATCTAAGGCAATCGCTTCGGTTAATGTCCCAAGAGTGAGACCGCATTCAAAAGGAAGTCCGTAGGTCTTTAAAACCTTCTGGATACGTTCTGCAGTTCCTTTTGGTGTTAATCCTTTTTCTTCGGCAATCCTGGTGATCTGATACATGCCGATGGCAACGGCTTCGCCATGACTTTCCCGCTGATAATGGAAATGTTGTTCAATGGTGTGAGCCAGTGTATGTCCGAAATTCAGTAACATACGCTCACCTGTGTCAAACTGATCATTTTCTACAACCATTCGTTTGATATCTACACAGCGTGTGATGATGGCAGGCAGTTCTTCTTTTAAATCTTCAAAAGAACTGTGTGATTCCAAGGTACTAAATAAATCCGCATCTTTGATGCAGCCGTATTTGATAACCTCTCCCATACCATCGCTGATAAATCGTTCCTTCAATGTGTTAAGTACCAGTGGATCGATCAGCACCAGTGAAGGCTGATAGAATGCGCCGACTAGATTCTTGCCTTCCGGAAGGTCTACTGCGACTTTTCCACCGACAGAAGAATCAACCTGCGCCAACAGTGAAGTTGGGATCTGTACCAGTCTTACACCTCTTAGATAACTGGAAGCGGCAAATCCTGCAAGATCACCGATGACACCGCCGCCAAGAGCGATGACCAGATCACTACGGGAAATCTTTGCCTCCAGCATTGCCTTGTAGACAGTCGGAAGTGTCTGGAAATCCTTGGTTGATTCACCGTGAGGAAGTACCAGATGGTGACATTCGTAAGTGGAGTCCAATGTATGGATCAGCCGGTCACCATATAACGGAAATACATTGTCATCGGAAATGATCATAATGCGTTTTCCGTGGTAGATCTTTCGGATGTAATCTCCGGCCTGGGATAATATGTTATTTTCAATATAGATAGGATAACTGTCTTTTTCCAGATTAACTGTAAGTTTCATAATATATACTCCTGTAAGGTTTTTGTCTGAACCGCCATGCGTTCGTAAGGAACTGCCAGTGGTAGGTTATCTGCATTAGATCGTCTTGCCGACAACACCTGCAATCTGTGAAACCTTTTTGATCAATTCGTCGTATTTCTTAGGTTTTAATGACTGAGCTCCGTCGCAGAGTGCGGATTCCGGATCATTGTGTACTTCTATCATCAGTCCGTCGGCTCCTGCTGCTACAGCGGCCATTGCCATAGAATCTACTAACCACCATTTACCGCCCGCATGACTTGGGTCAACGATGATCGGAAGATGTGTCAGTTTACGAAGTACCGGGATACTCTGAAGATCCAGAGTATTTCTTGTATAGCTTTCGAAAGTACGGATTCCGCGTTCGCAGAGGATGACATTTTCATTACCGGATGCCATGATGTATTCTGCTGACATGATCCATTCTTCGTAAGTTGCGTTCAGACCTCTCTTTAAAAGGATTGGACGGTCAAGTTGTCCTAATTCTTTTAACAGATCGAAGTTCTGCATGTTACGTGCACCGATCTGGATAAGATCTACTTTCTCGTTAAAGATATCGAGGTATTTGTCTGACATCAGTTCGGTTACGATCGGAAGTCCTGTTGCTTCTTTTACAGCTGTTAAGATGTCGAGTCCTTCCAGTCCGAGCCCCTGGAATGAATAAGGACTTGTTCTTGGCTTGAATGCACCTCCGCGGAGTAAGTTGGCTCCGGAAGCTTTTGCAGCCTGGGCGATTTCAAGTACCTGTTCGTAAGATTCTACGGAACAAGGACCGGCGATCATTGCCAGGTTGTCGCCGCCAACTTTTACACCGGATACATCGATGATGGAATCTTCCGGATGGAATGCACGGTTGGCTAATTTGTATGGCTCCTGTACATGCATAACTTTATCGACTGCAGAATCAATTTCGAATAATTTGGAATCGACTTTGGCTGTGTCACCGATACAACCGATAACTGTCATCTCTTCGCCCTGTACAACGTGTGTGTTAAGTCCTCTCTTTTTGACCATGTTCTCGACACGAGAAACATCATCTTTTGTAGTGCGTGGTTTTAATACGATAATCATAATAAATATCCTCCAACATGTATGATAATTGTGCCTGTGTGATATTTCTTTTCCCGTGTGAGTCTAGTATAGTCGCACTGTAAAATATTCGCACTGCAAAACTTTAATTACTTAAAGTGTAAAACTAATGATATATTAACGCAATGGGATTTGATTGTCAACACTTTTATTCGATAAATTCTTTCATTTTTAAAAAAGTGTGTTAGACTAAAATTGTATAGTAAAAAAGGAGTGGGAAAATGGTAAGTGTTTGGGCAGCAGATATTACACCATTACTAATAGAAGAGACGTATCAGGCATATTATGATAAAGTGCCTGAGTGGAGAAAAGATAAAGCGGATAAACTTAAAAATGTGGATGACAAAGCAAGGAGTGTCGGTGCCTGGATATTGTGGGAAAAGATGAAGAAGGTTCTGAGACTTCCGGAATCGGCAGTTTTCAATCTGTCACATTCGGGAAAATATGTATTGTGTGCCTGTAGTGACCGTGGAGATGTTCAGACAGGCTGTGATGTGGAGATGAAGGGAAAGCTGCGGATGCCGGTGGCAGAACGGTATTTTTGCCGGGAAGAATGTGAGATCATCCGCAATGGGAAGGATGAAAAAGAACAGGCGGAGTGGTTTTACCGCTTCTGGGTATTAAAAGAAAGCTTTATGAAAGCAACCAGAAGAGGAATGGGCCTGGACATGCGCACATATGAATTTGCCTGGGGACAGGACGGCATACCATATCTGAAAAAGCAGCCTGAGGAATATCCGGAGAAATATCTGTGCAGGGAGTACGAACTGGAGCAGGGGGACGCAAGGGTCGCGGTAATTACGACAGATAATGAGATCGAGGGGAGATTACACGAAGTCAGACTTGCTTAATAAAGGGGTGTATGAACATGAAACAGTTAATGACAAAATGGGCAGACAATATAAATGAAAAGAATGTACTAGGGGAGTACCCAAGACCGCTCATGCGCAGAAAAAGCTATGTAAATCTGAACGGAATATGGAAATATGCAATAAGAGAAACAAAAGGATTTCCAAAGAAAATGGATGGGGATATCCTGGTTCCGTTTTCGCCGGAAGCTGTATTGTCGGGGGTAAACAGACAGTTAAAACCAGAAGAATATCTATGGTATAAGAGAAGGCTTCCGGATGAAGTAAAGCCGGAGAAGGGAAGCAGATGGATCCTTCATTTTGGAGCGGTAGATCAGTGTGCGGTCGTATATATAAATGGAAAGAAACAGGGAAAGCATGTGGGAGGCTATCTTCCATTTTCATATGATATTACGGAAGCATTAAAAGAAGAAAAGAATCTGTTGACCGTAAAAGTAAGAGATTATTCGGAGACTTGTTATTATAGCAGAGGAAAACAGAAACTTAAAAACGGAGGGATGTTCTATACGGCACAGAGTGGAATCTGGCAGACCGTATGGATTGAAAAAGTTCCAGAGTGTTATATCGGACATCTTAAGATCACACCTCTTTATGACCAGTCTTCTATAATGATCCAGATGGAAGAAGAACATGGCATAAAAGATATTGATTACGAAGTTACGATAACGGCAAGAAAGATGTGGCCGGTGAAAGCATCCGGAAAGACGGGAAAGCCGTGTGTGATCATGATACCACATATGAGAAGCTGGAGTCCGGAAGATCCATTTCTGTATGATCTTCATGTGAGGATGGGAGAGGATTCGGTAGAAAGTTACTTTGCCATGCGTAAGGTAGAAGTTAAAAATGACAAAGAGGGAATACCGAGGATATTTTTGAACAATGAGCCGTATTTTGAAAAGGGAGTACTGGATCAGGGATATTGGCCGGATGGTCTATACACACCGCCGTGTGATGAAGCGATGATCTATGATATCCAGAAGATGAAGGACCTGGGGTTCAATATGATCCGCAAGCATATTAAGATAGAACCGCAGAGATGGTATTATCACTGCGACCGTATCGGTATGCTGGTCTGGCAGGATATGGTGAACGGAGGACGGGATTATAAGAGCTGGTATGTAACGTATATGGCGACGGCCATGGAGGGAATGCATATCCGGGCAAAAGATACCAGGATTCATCTGATGGGACGTCAGGATCCGGCCGGGCAGAGACAGTTTGAAAAAGAGATGAAGGAGACGGTTCGATTGCTTTATAATCATCCATCCATTGTTACATGGGTTATTTTTAATGAAGGATGGGGACAGTTTCAGACGAAGAAGATGACAGATATAGTAAGGGCAGAAGATCCTTACAGGCTGACAGATTCTGCGAGTGGCTGGTTTGATCAGGGGTGCGGGGATATACGAAGCATCCATGATTATTTCTTCCCTTTGCATGTAACACCGGAAAAGAGGGTAACGGCACTTACTGAGTTTGGCGGGTATTCGCTGCAGATCCCGAAGCATAGTATGTACGAGAAAAAGGTCTACGGTTATAAAAAGTTCAAGAGAAAAAGAGAACTTACGGCGGGCTATGAGAAATTGATAAAAAAGCTCATTATTCCGAATATCAGCCGTGGATTAAGTGCAACTGTTTACACACAATTATCGGATATAGAAGAAGAGGTAAATGGAATCATTTCTTATGATAGAAAAATAGTCAAAATGGATGAAAAGACTGTTAAAAAACTGAATGAAAAACTTCATTTTTAGCCTTTATTTTCGGGGAAATGTAACGTAAGCAGAGTTGACGTGTTTTCTGTGATTTGTTAGAATATAAAAGGGAAAAATAAAGATTTATCAAGATAGAAAAATGTTTACAAAACCATAAAAAAGCACACGAGGAGAGTATGGGAGAGTAAGAATAATAAGGAGGAAAAGAATGTTGGAATTAACGTTTGGAGAACAGGTCAAGATCATTCTGAGCCGTAAAGGGATGACGATCAAAGAACTTGCAGAGAAGATAGAAAAACAGACAGGAAAGAAGATGTCGCGTCAGAATCTGACCCAGCGTCTTGGCAGAGATAATTTCCAGGAGCAGGATATGCGAATGATCGCAAAGATTCTTGATTGTCCGTTTTATCTGGATATATTAGAAGAACATGAGGAGCATGAAGAGAAGCTTTCAAAGGCCCAGAAAATTGCAGAGCCTGAAAAGAAGAAAACACCTGCCAAAGCAGAAGAAAGAGATATTACGATAGGTGAGCTTGTAGATATTCATAAAGAATTAGATGCAATAGAAAAGAAGAAAAAGAAGAAGTCTAAAAAGGTTGTAGAGCCAGATCCAGAATATGTTCAGGAAACAATATTTGATTTTGTAAGAGAGAAAGAAGCGACAGCAGAACCTGCCACAGAAATAGAAGAGCAGGAAGAAGAGATACAGGAGCCGGTGGAAGAAACCGGAAGTTCGGAAGCTGTGACACTGGAAGCAGAAGAGTCGGTGACTGTAAGTGAAGAAGAACCTGCAGCGGGTGTAGAGGAGCATGCTGAGAAACCTGTATATGAAGACGAGCCGGTGTATGAGTCAAAACCTGAATATGCAGAAGAACCAGTGTATGAGTCAGAATCGGAATATGCAGAAGAACCAGTATATGAAGCAGAGCCAGAATATGCAGAAGAACCGGTGTATGAAGCAGAGCCAGAATACGCAGAAGAATCGGCGTATGAAGCAGAGCCAGAGTATGCAGAAGAACCAGTGTATGAAGCAGAGCCAGAATATGCAGAAGAACCAGCCTATGAAAGTGAGCTGGAATATGCAGAGGAGCCGGCTTATGAGTCGGAACCGAAATATACAGAGGAGTCAGCTCATGAGTCAGAACCGGAAGTAGAAGAGCCAGAGGAACCGGAAAAACCGGAGCCGAAGAAAGTTGAACCGGAGAAGAAAGCGCATGGATGGAGAGCGCTCTTCGGAATACGTAAAAAGCATGAAGAAGAATCAGCGCATGAAGAACCGGCAAAAGAAGAAAAGCCGGAAATCCAGTATCATGAGTTTGATTATTCGGGAGACGGTGAGTCAGAGAAACTTGCAGAAGAATTTATGCCGGAGGAACCGGAACAGGAGGAAACATATGCAGCAGCTGATGAGACCTCCGGTTATGAGAATAACGGATATCAGAGCCGGTATGCGCAGGAAAATGAAGAAGACTTATTCACATCCGATGAAGAGGATCTCAGTAAAGGTGAACTTAATCCTTACACAGGACATGAATATGAATCAAACAGCGTAAGAATGCATCCGAAGAGAATCGGCTATGTACAGGTATATGACAGAGGAAAACATCAGTGGACAGATATGACGGAGTGGGCATTCCTTGGATATCAGGAACGTAAAAAGGCACTTCTCGGAAAAGATTATGAGCCGCCGATCTATCTGGATTAGTGTTGAATGAACATAGAAAGAAAATGTTATGAATAAGGTGTTCAGCCGGATCTCCGGCTGGACACTTTTTGTACAAGGGGATGCAAGAGAAGCTGCCGCCTACAGGAACTTCCGGTGGCAAATTTTGTAGATTAAAATATGAAGGAGGAGCAGAAAATGGAATGGACAAGGCTTTTATCAACAAAACGTCAAAGACAGAACAGATACAAGAGTCAAAAATATGGTGATGCAGACCTTAGAAGTGAATTCGAAAAAGATTATCACAGAATCATCGGCAGTGCGTCATTTAGGAGACTTCAGGATAAGACACAGGTATTTCCACTGGATAAAAGTGATTTTATCCGGACAAGACTAACTCATTCTCTGGAGGTTTCTTCTTTTGCAAAATCTCTTGGACAGAACATCGGAGAAAACATTTTAGTTTACAAAAAAGATTCTGAGTTTACACCACAGATGAAAGAAGATATATGTAATATTTTGCAATGCGCAGGGCTGATTCACGATATCGGGAATCCGCCCTTTGGGCATTTTGGAGAAGATGTGATCCGGGAGTGGTTCGAACGGAAGCTGCCACTTATGACATATCATGGAAAGTCGATGGAACAAGTGATGAGCCGGCAGATGGTAGAGGATCTGTATCATTTTGAAGGAAATGCACAGGCGTTCCGGCTTGTGACGAAACTGCATTTTCTGGTGGATGAGCGAGGTATGAACCTGACGTATGCGCTTCTGAGCACCATTGTAAAATATCCGGTGCCGTCCACAGGAATCGACTTGGATTCCGGGGATATTAAGACGCGCAAGATGGGATATTATCTGGCAGATGAGAAAATGTTCCGTGAGATCGAGAGGGAGACTGGAACGAATGGCTGTCGGCATCCGTTGACGTTTATATTAGAGGCGGCAGAT
>ERZ827471.752-NODE-752-length-24746-cov-4.178365_pt1 | contig 24746 bp, 25 predicted proteins | sample MGYA00519772_ERZ827471 | MGnify/ENA primary metagenome ERZ827471 (study PRJEB31778, sample SAMEA3449315) | human gut metagenome | biome: human gut; feature: human-associated habitat; material: faeces | place: United Kingdom | collected 2010/2012 ...
TTGGTCTTGCACATCAGGGGCGAAAAGTATTATTGGTCGATGCTGATCCACAGGGGGATTTAACAACTGCATTGGGATGGACGAATGCAGACAGTCTTCCGATCACATTAGAAACACAAATGAAGAAAGTATTACAAGACGCACCATTTGTGTATAATGAGGGAATTTTACATCACAAAGAAGGAGTAGACATTATTCCAACTAACATTGAATTATCGGGCATGGAAATCTCACTGGTAAATGCCATGAGCAGAGAGCAGACATTAAAGCTGTATCTGTCAGATTTGAAAAAAGATTATGACTATATCCTGATTGACTGTATGCCTAGTCTGGGAATGTTGACTATTAATGCGTTAGCTGCTGCAGACAGTGTAATTGTTCCGGTACAGGCTCATTATCTTCCATTAAAGGGCATGACACAGTTAATGAAAACAATCGGTAAGGTACAAAGACAGTTAAATCCTAATCTGAAGATTGATGGAGTATTGCTGACACTTGCAGATATGAGAACAAAACTTGCAAGGACAACAGAGGATAGCCTTAGAGAGAATTATGGGAAACATATCCGGATTTTCAAAACTGTTATTCCAGTGGCTATCACAGCGGCAGAAAGCAGTGCAGCAGGACAGAGCATTTATGAGTATGACAAGAATGGAACTGTTGCAAAGGCGTATGTAGAATTTACGAGGGAGGTGATTCAGTGTGGCGAAAAGCAGAGAAATAAGCATGAATCTTCCCTCAGTAGATGACCTTTTTACGACGCAGGAAGAAAGAGACCAGAAGAATCAGGAGTATGTAAAAGATATTTCTATTTATGAAATTACAGATTTCCCGAATCATCCGTTTAAGGTAAAAATGGATGATAAGATGTTGGAAACAATTGAGAGTGTCCGTGATCATGGTGTATTAGTGCCTGCACTTGTCAGGGAGAAACCGACGGGTGGGTATGAAATGATTTCCGGACATCGCAGAAAAATGGCAAGTGAACTGGCTGGAAAAGAGACAATACCATGTATTGTAAGAAATCTTAGTGATGACCAAGCAGTCATTGTCATGGTTGACAGCAATCTTCAGCGAGAAGAAATCTTACCATCCGAAAAGGCATTTGCTTATAAAATGAAGCTAGATGCTATGAAGAGACAGGGACAGAGAACGGATTTAACTTCTACCCCACTGGAGCAGAAGTTAGGAAAATATTCCGTAGAAGTTCTAGGAGAACAGGTAGGAGAAAGTAAAAGTCAGATTCAAAGATATATCCGCCTTACAGAACTTATCCCAGAAATCCTTGAAATGGTCGATGACAAAAAGATTTCTATGCGTCCGGCGGTGGAGCTGTCTTATTTGCCGAAAGAGGAACAGGAGATATTGTACGACACCATGGAGTCGGAGGCTTGTACCCCAAGTCATGCACAGGCAATTAAAATCCGTAAATTTTCAGCAGAGGGAAGGTTGAATGAAGATGTTTTGCTGTCAATTATGGCAGAAGAGAAGCCAAATCAGGTAGAGCAGTGGAAAATCCCGAAGAATCGACTGAAAAAATACTTTCCATCGGGAACTACACAGCAGAAAATGGAGGAAACCATTATCAAAGCACTGGAATTATACCGGAAACGGGAAAAAAGCAGGGAACGATAGGCATTTTGACACCAAGGGAGAAGTCTATCCGTTGGCAGTCAACGAGAAATCAGCTTTTTCCGATTTCCCCTCCCCACACCCTACCCCTTTGGTTTACCAGCAGATTACCAGCCGAAAAGACAATAAGGAGCCGGGAATCTCTTTTCTTTCGGCAGGTCAGAGATTCCCACACCCTGCATGGCAGCAAGGAGCAAACAGCATAAAGCAACATCAGGCGTTCCAGACGGACGTCTTTTTTGGATTGAAAAGAAAGGAATTGTAGAAAATGAAGAAGATATGGAAACGAGTGTGTACAGGGATTCTTGCCCTGACCACGATTTTAACTGCATTGCCGATCACATCGGTTCAGGCAGCGGAAACACAGTATTGGACAGAATCCGCAGAGAGAGTTGGACATGTGGAACATTTAATGAATGACGGAACAATTAAGAGTACCTTCAACGAAGGACATATGAAAGTAGAGGGAGAAACTGCCTACTGTGTAAATATTAACATGAAATTTAAGAATGGCTATAAAACCAGACATGATGCAAGTGCCAGTATGAGTGCGGATCAGATTGAAGATGTGGCATTATCGCTTGAGTATATGAAACAGTATGCAGTCAGTCACAGTAACCTGAGTGCAAATCAGGCATATCTTTTAGAACAGTGCCTTGTGTGGCAGCGTTTAAGTGAGCATTTGGGTTGGCAGTGTGATAATGTCCGGGTAGTCTATTCCGAGATTTCACAGGATATTCAGAATGAGGTGTATGCCGGAGCAAAATCATTTGTGAAGACAAATAAGGGACGATATAAATGCGGCGGTTACATTTACACCGGAGAAGGACAGGACATCGGACAGTTTTGGGCAGAACTGAATGTCGGAAATGCGAAGGTAAAAAAGACGACCGCAAATGAGATTGTCACAAATGGAAATGCGATGTATTCCATTGCCGGAGCAACTTTTGGAATATTCTCAGACCAGAATTGCAGTAATCAGATTGGAACACTTACAACAAATGAAAATGGCGATACGAACGAGGTGGAAGTGACAGCCGGAACTGTTTATATCAAAGAGCTTTCTGCACCGAAAGGATATAAGCTGGATACTATAGTAAGCAGTCTGAAAGTGGAAGCTGGAAAAACAGCCACATTAAATGTTTCAGATGTTCCGAAAGTGACAGAGACATTGGTAGACCTGTTCAAGATTGATATGGAGACAGGAAAAGCAACTGCACAGGGTGATGCAGCACTGGCAGGAGCAGAGTTTACCTGGCATTATTATGACGGACTTTATACAAAAGACAATTTACCAGAGAAAGCAACACGTACCTGGGTTATAAAAACGGTAGCTGAAAAAGACAGTGATGGAAATAGTCATTATGTGACAAAGCTGACAGATGCTTGCAAAGTATCTGGAGACGCATTTTACACTCAGAACGAAAAAAGTGTATTACCACTTGGAACACTGACTGTTGAGGAGACAAAAGCACCAGACGGATATTTACTGGACGGAGCTTATATGCAGGCAGGGGACAGTGCAGAGCAGATAAAAGGAATGTATCTGACACAGATTACAGAGGACGGAGAGCTTGCAGTCCTTTCCGGAAGCAACCAGCATTCCGTATTAGATCAGGTAATCCGAGGTGGTGTGAAGATTCAGAAACGTGATTTGGAGACAAAAGACACCAAAGCACAGGGAAGTGCCACATTAAAAGATGCAGCATTTGCAATTATTTCACTGAACGAGAATCCGGTTCTGGTAGAAGGAAAACTGTACAAAAAAAATGAGACAGTTAAGACAATTCAGACAGGGATTGACGGAGTAGCAACAACATCGGCAGATTTACTTCCATATGGTAAATACAAACTGGAGGAAACAAAAGCACCGGAAGGATATCTGACAGACGGTGCAAAAGAGATTGAATTTTCGATTACGGAAAATGGAAAAATCGTGGATTTAACAGACGAAAGCCATTCGATTTACAACCAGATTAAACGTGGAGATTTAGAAGGAGTAAAGATTGGAGCAGGTACACATAAGAGACTTGCGAATGTTCCTTTTAAGATTACAAGCAAAACAACTGGTGAGAGCCATATCGTAGTGACAGACAAGAATGGTCAGTTTTCAACTGCTTCTGATTGGGCTTCTCATAAGAAAAATACAAATGCAGGGAAATCCAGTGAGGATGGTATCTGGTTCGGAACATCAGAGCCAGACGACAGCAAAGGGGCATTACTTTATGACACTTATGAGATTGAGGAGTTATCTTGTGAATCCAACAAAGGTATGAAGCTGATTCCTGCATTTGAAGTTGTTGTAAGCAGAAATAAAGTGAAAATAGATCTTGGAACACTGACTGATGAGTATGAGAAAGAGATTACCATTCATACCACAGCAACGGATAAAGTAACAGGTGAGAAGGTAATTGTTGCAGGAAAGAAAGTAACGATTGTGGATACAGTTACTCTGGACGGTCTGGAAGAAGGCAGAAAGTATCAGTTAAAAGGCTGGCAGATGTTGAAAGAGGAAAATGCAGAACTGCTCATTGATGGAAAGCGTGTGGAGAGTGATTACACTTTTGTTGCTGACAGCGAGAAAATGAAAGTAGAGATTTCTTACACGTTTGATGCATCAGAACTTGGTGGAAAGAATCTGGTTACATTTGAAGAATTATATGATCTGAATAATCCGGAAGAACCTGTAAAAGTTGCAGAGCATAAGGATATTGATGATGAAGGTCAGACAGTCCTGATTACAGAACGAAAGATTTCGATTCATACCACAGCAACGGATAAGAACGGTAAGAAAGAGATTGAAGCCGGAAAAGATTTGACGATTGTGGATACGGTTACTTTAGAAGGACTGGAAATTGGTACGAACTATAAGCTGTCTGGTTGGCAGATGGTTAAGGCAGAAAATGCCAAGCTGCTCATTGATGGCAAAGAGGTTACCAATGATTATGAATTTACAGCGGACAAGGAAAACATGGAAGTGCAGATTGAGTTTACTTTCGACGGCAACACCCTTGGAGGAAAGCAGCTTGTAACCTTTGAAGAACTGTATGATATGACAAATTCGGAAGAACCGAAAAAGGTAACAGAGCATAAGGACATTAACGATGAAGGTCAGACTGTAACCATCAAAGAAGTACCAGAAACACCAACCCCAGAGACACCGGGTACTACTACAAAGACAAGTAATCCTCCAAAAACGGGCGATACTGCGAATGCAGTTTTATGGATAGCCATTCTGGTATTATCGGCAGCCGGAATCACGGGAGTTCGTATCTGGAATAAAAAGAAGCAGGTTAAGAGATTAGGAATTGAAGAAAAGAAAGAAGAGAAGGAGTAAAATAGAGGGCGGCGATAAGCTGCCCTTTGATATTGAAATGGGAAAGAATCAGAAAGCAATAAAAGTATTACAGCGTTTATTTGATGCCGGATACGGAACGGAGAAAGAGATTGTCAATATGACGATGGATGAAATGCTTGCTTTGCCGGGAGTGAATGTAGCAGATCTGTGCATTATCAGTGAGCTGCAGAAAAGCATTAAGGCAAACAAAGTGATAAGCTATTTGTCAGGGAAAACAGAAGTAAAGGAAGAAACGAAAGGAGCAGATTATGGTGGAACAACCTAAATATTTGGAAATGACATTATCACAATTGAAATCATATGTGGAATCTTCAGAGAGTAATGTTTTTTTGGTTGTAGAATTTCCGAAAGGAGATCAGAAGGATGGAGAATGAATTGGAAGTTGTGAATATCCGTCTGGTAAAAGAGCCATCTCTTTATAGTGAGCAGACGTTGGACAGTCCACAGGCTGTTGTAGAATTGATGGCGAAGGAGTTATCGCAATATGACAGAGAAGTATTTTGCATCCTGAATATGAAAAATAATGGACAGGTAATCAATATGAATCTGGTCAGTGTTGGAACAATCAATGCATCTTTGGTAATTCCCAGAGAAGTTTTTAAGAGCAGTATTCTGGCAAATGCTTCTGCAATCATTGGACTTCATAATCATCCCAGTGGCAATGTGAAACCGTCAAAAGAGGATATGATTGTTACGAGAAAGCTGCAGAAGTGCGGACAGCTACTGGGGATAGAATTGCTGGATCATATCATTGTCGGTGGAACTAATGGAAAGATGCTCAGCTTCCGAGAAGAAAAGATGTTGAATGTGACAGGAAGGATGGACTGGGAGAGATAGAAGAAAAAAGAATTAGAAGTTTTTATTTATTGTAATATTTCATGTAGCGGCATTAGTAAAATAGTGTCGCTACAAAAAGCTGACTTATACATTGATATTATATGCATAACTCAAAATAAAATTGTTAAAAAAAAAAAAAAAAAACAATATATAACGAAAAAATCTCTAAATAAGAAAATTTACATTGACTGAGAGAAGAGTAAAACATATAATAAAGGTGGAGGTGTATAAGAATGTTAGTAAAAGTAAGTGTTGAAAATTTTAAATCTTTTGATAAAGCAGCAGAGCTGACAATGATTTCCTCAAATAAAATACGAACAAATGCAAATCACAGGTTAAAGATAAAAAGTACCCAGTTATTAAAATATGCAGTCGTTTATGGAGCAAATGCATCTGGAAAGACCAATCTGGCATTGTTCTTTAAATTTTTTAAAGATAGTGTCTGCAATGGTATTCCGATAGAAGCTACACAGATGTTTTGTAAGAATCGGCAGGAGAATAAGGAACGAGAAAGTAGTTTTGAAATTCAGATTACTGTAGGTGACAAATTTTATGCCTATGGTTTTTCCGCAGTTTTAAGCAGACGAAAAGTAACCGGAGAATGGTTATATGAATTATATCAGAATGGTTCAGCAAAATGTCTCTTTGAACGAGAAGGAAGTAAACGTCCGGTGTTAAATGATGGTATTACGCTGACAAACACAGAAAAAAATAAATTTGAAACCTATGCAGATGATTTTGAAGGAAATGAAACATCTTTGTTCCTGACAGAAATGAATCGTGGAAAAAAATATAGCACACGATCTAAATTATTGTTCTTCCGAGATGTATATGACTGGATTCAGAATCATATTTCAATCATTACACCGGATACGCCATTGATTGATCTGGAATATTATTATGATGATAATTCGCTGAAGCTGATTAACAAATTAATCAAAACATTTGATACGGGTATCAGCCAGGTGAAAATAGAAGAAATTACATTGGATGAGTTATCAAATGCATTGCCAAAATCAGTATTTGATAAGATGATGCAGCATGTAAAAAATAGAATGGAAGAGCAGGAAGAACCATCATTCAGAATGACGATGAGGTCGAAGGAAACTTTCTTTAATATCGAAGTTGAAGGACATTCTGAACCGAAGGTCACAACAATCCGGTTGCATCATAATAAGTCATTTTATGAGTTCGGTTTTGATGAAGAGTCTGATGGAACAAGAAGATTATTCGATTTGATGGATATGCTGTTGAATAAACGAGAAGATGTTCTTTATGTTGTGGATGAATTGGAGAGAAGCTTACATCCGAAGCTGACAGAACGATTTTTGCAATTGTTTATGCAGCTACATGATGAGCAGCGTATGCAGCTATTGTTCACTACACATGAATCATCCATTATGGATCAGGCTATTTTTAGAAGGGATGAAATCTGGTTTGTAGAACGTAACGCAGAAAATGCAAGCTCTATTTATTCCTTAGATCGTTTCAAGGAGAGGTATGATAAAGTGTTGAGCAAGGCATATCTGGAAGGAAGATATGGTGCGATACCGGTATTTTCAACATTCGACTTTAGAGAGGAGGAGTAGCCTTGGCTCCAGTAAGAAGTTATACGAATTGGAATAGCAGAACTACAGATGAAGAAGAACAGATTGAGCCTTATCGTAAGTACTTTTTCATATGTGAGGGTGCAAATACTGAAACATGGTATTTCAAAAAGTTAATTGATATCCGAAAAGAGTTAAATATTCATCCATTGATCGATATCCGGTTACTTGAAAAAACAGAGGGAGACAGGGACATTTCATTTCCAAGACGTTTGATTGAATTTGCAGAAAATCAGAAAGAAAATTCAGAAATAGCATTTGATAAAGAACGGGATAAGATGATTGTTGTATTTGATGGAGATATTTTTGAAGAGAAAGTACTTGATTATGACGAATTGGTAGCAGAAGGTGAAAAGAATAATATATTAGCGGTCAGCAATCCGGCATTTGAATTGTTCCTGCTGTTGCATTATGAAAACTCATACGAAGATGATATTGAGCCAAATGCTGAACAGATTATCCAGAATGAAAAAGATGGACATCAGACATTTATCTATAAGTTGTTACTTGCCAGAACAGGAATCAATCCAAAGAAGAATTCCTCAATTGGAGAACTGGCGAAGAATATAGAGATTGCTATTGAACAGGAAAAGAAAATCAATGAAGATATTCATCAGTGTAAAGGACAGATTACGTGTAATATAGGTCGGATTATTGATGAGATTCGGAAAGATGATGGAAAATAAATATGGATAAAGCGGAGAAGTGTTTAGAAAGAAGAAACAATAAAAGAAAAATATATTACAGGACAGAAAAAGGTTATAATCTTGTGAACCAAGCCCAAGAAATGATCACAAGAGAACGATGTGTAGTATTGGATGAAAAGCAGATCTTAATTCCAGGATGCGAAATTTGGTTTACAGATGGTGAAGTGATTGATGCATTTGCAACTAAAGAAAATGAAACGTACTATATGTTCATAAATAAAGCCATTATAGAAGAACAAAAAGAGTATTTAGAAAAATTAAATTGGAAATTTTTAATTGATTCGGGAATAAAAGAAGAATATATAGATTCACTTATAGAATATGGACTATATTTTGTTATCTTTCATGAATACGCTCATATTTTATGTGGACATGTCGAAGCTAATTTGGAAGATCATGAGGATAAGAAAGCAGAAGAGTGTGAAGCAGACATGTTTTCCATGGATTATCTTATTAATTTTTTGCTTCATACAAAAGAATCAATTGAATGGAGTTCGGAGATTGAAAAATTATTTTTAGCAATTTATTTTATGATGGAAAATTCCCAAGCAAATGAATATCGAGAATTCTATAATGATAAATTAATTCAAAACTATTATGATCCAGAAAGAATTGAGAAAAGAGATCATCCGTTAAATGCACAAAGAATAATTTATTTATATGAAATGTTAAATATTCTAATTGTAGATGAGAAAGTTCAATTATTGCCAATTAGAGAGGGTGTAATTAATAAATTAAAAATTGTAAAAAACATAAGTGAGAACAGAGATTCCAATGTTAAAAATTACAATGTAATTAATGATTCTATTAGACAGTTGAAACAGAGTTTGATTAATATTCGAAAAAAAATCCCGCGATTAACGGATTGATTTTTTGCGAATAGATTTAAAAGTTGAAACGAATAGGAAAAGCATACATAGCCAGTTGGTTCCACCCCAAGGAATCGCCTGGCTATTTTCATGCCCGGATATTATCCCAATAATATCAATCCAAGGCAGGAAAGGAGATGAAAATTATGCCATATATATCACCATCAGTTGTGCAAGAGGTCAAGCGGATGGACTTGCTCACATACCTGAAAAATTATGAACCATACGAATTAGTTCACTTTTCTGGCAACACCTACACTACCAGAACACACGATAGTTTGAAAATATCAAATGGGAAATGGATGTGGTGGAGTCAGAGAACCGGTGGCAGATCAGCACTGGATTATCTGATTAAAGTAAGAGGATACAGTTTTTTAGAGGCGGTTGAATTGCTTGCAGAACGGGCAAATATTCAGCCGCCTCTTTCTGTATATGAGAATGTTCCGATGGAGAAACAGTTACTGTTGCCAAAGAAGAATCAAGATGATCAGAAAGTGATTGCGTATCTTTCAGGACGTGGGATTGATAAGGAAATCATTCAGTTTTGTTTAGAGTCCGGAAGAGTTTATGAAAGTGCATTTCATCACAACGCGGTGTTTGTAGGGATGGATGAGAAAGATAATCCGAAATATGCAGCCATTAGGGGAACCGGAACAAGTTTTATCGGAGAAGCAAATGGAAGTGATAAGAACTATTCTTTTTCCATTTTCACAGAGAAATCATGTGATACGATGCATCTGTTTGAGTCAGCTATTGATTTGTTATCTTATGCGACATTGTTGAAATTGGACGGGAAGGAGTGGAGAAGAGAACATTTATTGTCACTGGCAGGTGTCTATCAGCCAGCAAAAGAAATTGAAAAAAGTAAAGTCCCTGCAGCGTTGGCAAGAGCACTAAAAATGCATCCAGAGGTGAAGACAATCGTATTTCATTTGGATAATGACCGTATTGGAAGACTTGCCACAAAAGCAATTCCTACAGTACTTCCGAAGCAATATCAGGTAAAAGATATACCGCCAAAACAAGGAAAAGATTACAACGATCTGCTCTGCATCAAGTTAAATCTGGCAATTACAAAGCGAGAAAAAAACACGAAAAAGAGTATGTCTGGTCATGAAAAATATGAGAGATAGAAGGTGAAAAAAGATATGAAAATTGCAAGATATGAGTTGAAGGTTGTGTATAAGAAAGAACTGATTTTGACGATGGAAGACGATGTAGACAGCGAAGAACTGTTGAAGATTTTTCTGGAAACACAGTTGAAAGAAGAAAAAGAACAGAATGAATTGCTTGGAATTATTGCTGAAAAAGTGTCAGAAAAAGGCTGTACGGAGCAGTGTGAAAGTTGTCAAAAGTATTGTCCGGTAAGTGAAGAATGTATGGCAACTGATGAAAATGTACGATGCACAAAGTGTGAATACTTGTGTGAAACTTGCGGGATTTGTGAACTGAAAGAATAAAAAAGCATTTGCTTTTCGGCAAGTAAATCTTCTGATACCCGGAACAGTGAGACGGGTATAGAAGAATACACAATACCAGCAAGCAACGCCTTTGGATTACCACACAGGTTTCCTGTCTGTTAGTCCGGCGGCAGCTTGTCAGGGAGAATCCCTGAAACCCTCAGAAAATGAAAAAGGAGAAAGTAACAATGTTGAAGTTTATTTGTGGAGTATTAGTAGGTGGCATCATAGGAGTTGTGTTGATGTGCCTGTTGCAGATTAACAAGATTCGGTAGACGAAATGAAAGGAGACACAAGATGCAGGTGGAAGTATCAGTGAAAGATAAGAAGAAAGCAGAAAGACGGTATCAGGAATATTTAAAGAAAATGAACAAGAAGAAGGGAGAACAGAAGAAATGATTGCAAAAGAGATGATAGCAGAGAAAGTATTTGCGGAAGGCGTAGCAAAGGACATACGGAATTTTCTTCCAGCTAAATATGAGAATGCAGAATTTCAGGTAATGCAGATGAATAAAAATAATGGAGTCCAGATGGTAGGAGTACAGGTAAGACTACAGGAAGAAAATGTGTGCCCAGTTGTTTATGTAGAGCCGTTCTTTAATGAAATACGTCTGGGCGAACCCGTTGAGAAAGTGATGAATGAAATTGCAAGATGCATGGAAGAAGCAGGCAAAGCTCCGTTTGTGCATAGCGGTATCAATCCAATGGATTATGATTCAGTGAAGGAGCATCTGGCAGTAATGCTTGTGAACACGCAGGCAAACAAACGAATGTTACAGGAAATGCCTCATGAAAATATCGAAGATCTGTCGGCTATCTGTTATGTGGATTTTCCGGTAGAGTCTAACGATGGAAAAGCGACTATGAAGGTGAAAAATGAACATCTTAAGATGTGGAATGTGGATGCAAAGGAAATGTTCCAGCAGGCCAGAGCAAATACACAGCCTGTAAATACACCGATTCTTCAGTCAATGGACGAAATGATGTTGAGTATTTTTAATGAAGAAGGACATGCAACAAACCTGTTAGATGAAAATGTTGATTTTGGACTTCGTTCACATGATATGTTGTATGCACTTACGAATGTAGAAAAACAATATGGGGCATCTATGATCACACAGCCAGAAGTTTTAAATAAATTGGAACAGCTTTTTCCAGAAGGATTTTATGTGTTACCGTCATCTGTGCATGAAGTTCTGATTGTTCCGTATAATGGAGAGATGGAACCGAAAATGCTTGGTGAAATGGTACGGGAAGTAAATAAAAATGAAGTGGAACGGCAGGAGGTTCTTTCAGACAGAGTCTACAGCTACGATAAAGAAAAACATCAGATTCGCCAGGAACCAGATTCTATACAGAAAGTAAAGGAGATGGAGCGTTGAGAAAACGTAATGTAGCGATCCTTTTCCGGTTGAACAAAAAAGAAGCAGAGGCATTGGATAAGAAAGTAAAGAAAAGCGGACTGAACCGGGAAGCTTACCTGAGACAGTTGATTTCTGGTGTTGTTCCAAGAGACGCACCGCCACCAGATTATTATTCTATGATGCGGGAGCTGCATAAAATTGGAAATAACTTAAATCAGATTGCGCAGAAAGCACATGTGTTAAATGTGGTAGATGTGCAACGTTACGATCAGGAAGTGCGAAAGTTCAATGAAGCAGTCCGTAAGATTACAGAAGCAGTGATACTTCCGGAGAAAAATGAATCATGGCAGTGACATCAATCTGGAGCATCCAAGGTTGGATTGGAAAAGTAATCAATTATGCGGAAAATCCAGATAAGACCAAAGAACAGATGAACCAAGAACTGGTTTCAGAAAGTGAAACTGGGCAATTACAGGGACTTAATGATGTAATTATCTATGCGGTGAATACAGAAAAGACCAAACGGAGACAATCTGAATCTATGGAGATGGAACTTGTCGGAGAATCGGAAGAACTGATGGAACAGTATGTATCGGGAATTAATTGTGCACCGACAACTGCCAGAGAAGAAATGATTGCAGTCAAAAAGCGTTTTGGAAAGGAAGGCGGGATTGTTGCATTTCATGGATATCAGTCTTTTGCACCGAGAGAATGTAATCCGGCAATGGCACATGAAATCGGAAAGAAGCTGGCAGAAGAATTGTGGGGTGGTCAGTATCAAGTGCTGATTGCAACTCATTTGGATAAGGCAAATCATTTACACAATCATTTTGTGGTGAACTCTGTTTCATTCCTTGACGGGAAAAGATACCACAGGACAAATCAGGATTACCGGGATATGCGAATGGTGTCGGACCGTTTATGTAAAGAATATCAGTTATCGGTTGTCGGGCAGCCGGAACAGGGAAAAGGGAAACATTATGCCGAGTGGCAGGCAGAACAGGAAGGAAAGCCGAGTTATCACAGCATGGTAAAAGCAGATGTTGATGAAGCAATCCGAAAAGCGAGGACTGAAAAACAGTTCTTTTTTTATTTGCGGGAAAAAGGATACTCGTTTAAGTTTGGAAAAGACATCACTATTCGTCCGAAAGGGCGGGAGCGAGGTCTGAAGCTAAAGCGGAATTTTGGAGAGAATTATTCACTGGAAGCAATCCGGGTTCGAATTCTGGAAGAAAATGAATTACTTGCCGAGAAAAAACTTCCGATTCTAGGGCATTACCGGATTCGAATATCCGGGAATTCCTATCAGCCAAGAAAGATTGGAGGACTTCGGGGATTATATTTGCATTACTGTTATCTTTTGGGAATCCTGACAAAGAACCGCCCGTCAATATCTGCCAAACAGGTGCATGTATTGTTCCGGGAAGATTTATTAAAACTAAATACCATTTCAAAAGAGATGAAGCTGCTCTGCCATTATCATATAGATACTGTAGAGCAGCTTTTTTCGTTGAAAGAAAGTTTGCAGAAGAAAATGGAGCAGTGTGTGGAGGAGCGGAAGCACCTGCGTTATAAGATCCGGGCAGACAGACCGGAAGAAGAAATAGAGGAAATGAAAGAGCAGATAAAAGTTCTGACAGAGAAAATTGGAACGCTCAGAAAGGAGGCAGCACTTTGCGATGGAATCGCCGCACGTTCCAAGGTAATCGAAGAAAAATTTAAGACGGTGCGGGAAGAAAAAGAGAAGAAGGAGGAACAAAGCCATGAACACATCAGGCGAAGCCGCTGACCAGGTGGTACGAATGTCGTTGGAAGTCGGTGAAGCAGCATTGAAGATCAGTGGTACAGGTGCGAAGCATCTGGCAGTGATGCTGTATGCAGTCTTAAAAGAGAAGAAAAAGACAAAAGGCAGAGTAAGACTTGAAACACTGGTCAAATCAGGTAGACCACTGACGGTATTTTCAGTGAAAGAAAGTGATCTGAAACAATTTGTTCAGGAAGCAAAACGATATGGCGTGTTGTACTGTGCAGTCCGAAATCCAAGAGGAAGCAGTGACGGACTGGTAGATGTGATTGTAAAGGAAGAAGACGCACCAAGGATCAACCGTATCGTAGATAGATTCCAGTTTGCATCTGTAACAGAAGCAGCGAAGATTAAGACGGAAATTGAGCGGACACGTGCAGAAAAGGCAAAAGCTGGAAAATCAGAGAAGCAGGAAAAGAAGCCGGAAAAAGTACAGGTTCAGCAGGAAAAACAGGGACAGGCGGAGCCGGAAAAAGATTATCCACAGAAATCCAAGGAGGATCAGCTTATGGATGAGTTGTTTGGAGAGCCGGTGAAGAAAGAGGGCAAGGAGCAAAACCCCTCTTTGGCAAAGACGACCAAATCCCGTCTGTCCGAGCCTACCTCAAAGAAGCAAGAGAAAACCGCAGAGGGTACTTCTAAGTTATATGCCCCGGAAAAACCAGAGAAACCATCGGTCAGAAAGGAACTCCGGGAGATACAGAATGCAAGGAAGAAAGAAGCGGAGCAGCGTGAGCATAGAAATGATCCGGTGAGAAATCAGGGCAATAAAGACCGGAATCAGATTCGTCACCAACAGCCACAACAGAAACGAAAACCAAGTAGAAAAGGGAAAGAGAGGTAAATTTTATGGATAACAGTTTTGATTCATTATTAAATGTATCTGCCGTACCACAGGACGATAAGGTGCAGGCATTTATTGCAGAAAGCAAAAATAATAGGAATCGCTGCTATGAGTTATCGGAACAGGTAACCGCACAGGTAGCGACAAATGGTCAGATGCTTCAGAATTATCTGGATGTACAGAGTACTTTTGACCGCTATGCAGTCAATAATGCACTTCTGATTCTGGCACAGAGACCAGACTCTCAGAAATTAGGTGACTATGGATACTGGAGAAATCATGGAACCTATGTGAAACGTATGGAACGCCAGAACCCGGTTTTGATTCTGGAGCCGGGAAAGACATATGAGCGAGAGGACGGTTCGATAGGAACGTATTACAATGCCAAAAAGCTGTACGATATTTCTCAGACAACAATGAACGATAAAAGTATGGAAGAAGTTTCGTATGATGAAAGAAGTCTGATTCGGGCGTTGGTGAGCAATCCCCCGGCAAATATTGTCGTAGCAGAGCCAGATCAGATGCCTGATAACAAAGGGGCATATTTTGAACCGGAAGAAAATTGTATTTATGTGAGAAAAGGTATGGACGCACAGGAAATTTTTCAAAGTCTTGTACCGGAACTGGTATTTGCAGGATATGCAGAAGGCAATCCGCACTATGACCGGAGTGAAGATGCATTCCACGCATATTGTGCGACGTATATGTTGTCTAAAAAGTATGGAATGGATATTAGCCAATTTGACTTTACTCATGCACCAGAGTTTTTTGAAAATATGGAACCACAGGAGGTAAGAGGAGAGCTTTCTAAAGCAAGAGATGCAGCTAATACAATATCAGGAAGAATGACGAGAGTGTTAGAGCAGGACAAAAATCTGAATCGGCGTCAGCAGGAAAAGAGCGAGGTTGAACAGAAGGAATCTGAAGATAAAACAGGTGAACAGAAAACTCAAGAGCATGATAGAGGTGAAGCACGCTAGGAAAATCCGGGAAAGGAGAAAAACAAAATGAGCAGTGATACGATTACGTTAGAACTGGACAAATATGAGAGCGGCGTAGTGTTCCATTCCCTGAAGGACAAGCGGAATCAGATGCTGAAAGAGGGAAAAGATACAGAGCTTGTCGATGATGTTTTAATGAAAGTCATTGAGAAAATCGAAGTACCGCTGGAGAAGGAAAAGCGAGGACGCAGAAGCCATGAAGAACGATGATGAGCAGAGCAGTCTGATACTGACGGTAATTGGAATTATCCCGGTTATCTGGTTTGCGTTACTTGTCGCACCTTATCTTTCGTCTGGTCTTATGGGGATTCTGGAAGGAGTCCCGGAAGCAATGAATCATCCGTTTTCGATTCAGTTATGTGGGGACAGTGTAAAAACTGTCCTTATTTTTTTGCTGGCTTACGGTATGGGAATTGGGATTTATCTTTCTACCAAGAAACATTACCGACGAGGTGAAGAACATGGGTCTGCAAAATGGGGGAATGTGAAGAAAATCAATCGCAGATACAGGGAGAAGCGATTTACAAAAAATAAGTTGCTGACCATGCATGTGCAGATCAGTTATAACATGAGGAAACATTTGCGAAATGTATTGACGGTTGTAATTGGCGGTTCTGGTTCCGGAAAGACCAGATTTTTTGCAAAGCCGAATCTGATGCAGGCGAATACTTCTTTTGTGGTTTTAGATCCAAAAGGAGAAAATCTAAGAGATACTGGGTATCTTCTGGAAGAAAAAGGATATGAGGTAAGAGTGCTTGACCTGATCAACATGGAAAAGAGCCATTGCTATAACCCGTTTGTATATCTGAAGGACGATAACGATGTGCAGAGATTGGTAACGAACCTATTCAAAGCGACTACACCCAAGGGAAGTCAGTCAAACGATCCGTTTTGGGATACTGCAGCTTCCATGCTGTTGCTGGCACTGATTTTCTATTTACGGTATGAAGCACCAGAGGAAGAACAGAATTTTCCGATGGTAATGGAAATGTTACGTGCCGGAGAAGTCAGAGAAGACGATGACCAGTATCAGTCACCACTTGATGAATTATTTGAGCGGTTGGAAATGAAAAATCCAGAACACATTGCAGTGAAATATTACAAAGATTATCACTCTGGTAGTGCAAAGACATTAAAGTCCATTCAGATTACACTTGCAGCAAGACTTGAGAAATTTAACTTATCCAGTCTGGCAGCACTGACTGCAACAGATGATTTAGACCTGCCATCACTGGGAGAGCAGAAAGTGGCTTTATTTGCGTTAATCCCGGACAACGACACCAGTTATAACTTTCTGGTGTCAATATTGTATACCCAGTTATTTCAGCAGTTGTTCTATCTGGCAGATCATAAATATGGAGGGAGACTTCCGGTTCATGTGCATTTCCTCATGGACGAATTTGCAAATGTTTCACTGCCGGATGACTTCGATAAGATTCTGTCCGTTATGCGTTCCAGAGAAGTGTCAGTCAGTATTATTTTGCAGAATCTGGCACAGTTAAAAGCATTGTTTGAGAAGCAGTGGGAAAGCATTATGGGAAACTGTGATGAATTTTTATATTTAGGTGGCAATGAGCAGGGAACACATAAATATGTCAGTGAACTTCTTGGAAAGGCAACGATTGACACGAACACCTATGGAAAATCAACAGGGCATTCTGGGAATTATTCCACCAATTATCAGAATACAGGGCGGGAGCTGATGACACCCGATGAAGTTCGCATGTTGGATAACCGATATGCGATTCTTTTTATTCGTGGAGAAAGACCAATTTTAGACGAGAAATTCGATATTTTAAAACACCCCAATGTGGGACTTACAACTGATGGGAATGGAAAGCCGTATCTGCATGGAGCAGTTGACCGGGCAGTGGCAAGTATCTCACTGGGAGACAGCTTAGAAGGTGAACTCACAGACGATTCACTGGAATCGGAAGATTACGAATTATTATCCGATGAAGATCTGGAAGAAATTATCCAGAAATATGTGTAAATCCAAGAAAAATATATAGGAGGCTATTAAAAAATGAAGTTAGATATGCGAAAGAAGCAGGAGAAGAAAGAAACAACAAAATCAACGAAGAAGCTGCCAATGACAGCAAAAATGAAACGTGCCATTGCAGTGTATATTGCAATGGTACTGATTATGACAGCAGGAGCAAGTACCGTATTTGCGGCAGACGATCCACTGACCGTTATCAATAATCTGTCCACATTTATCTTTGGACTGATTCGTGCCATCGGAATGATTTTGTTGGGATTTGGAATTGTGCAGGTCGGTTTATCACTGAAATCTCATGATCCAAGCCAGAGAGCGAATGGATTCCTGACACTTGCAGGCGGTGTCATTATTACATTTGCAAAAGAAATCCTGAATCTGATTACAGGTTAAGAAGAATAGAAAACAAGAAAAAGAAAATGGGACGGTGCAGGCCCGAAAGGAGCCGCACCGACCAAGCTAAGACAGGAGGTGTTTAGAACGTGTCAGATAACTGGGTAGTACAGAACTTGCAAAATGCCTTGGATACCTGGAACAGTAAACTTGCGGAAATCTGGCAGATACTCACACAGTCACCGGAAAACTTTAAGGGTGGCGGTATCTGGCAGGTGATTGTGCAGATTCATGGAGCGTTGCAGGCAATCGGCTATGCTTTGTTAGTGCTTTTCTTTGTAGTTGGAGTGGTCAAGACTTGTGGAAGTTTTACAGAGGTAAAAAGACCGGAACATGCATTAAAAATATTTATACGTTTTGCGATTGCAAAAGGCGTAGTCACGTATGGACTGGAGCTGATGATGGCATTATTCAACATCATACAAGGAGTGACCAGTACGATTATGCAGACCGCAGGATTTGGAAGTACGGAAGATACCGTTTTACCGGACGAAATCATAGAAGCGGTAGAAGATTGTGGATTTTTTGAAAGTATTCCTCTATGGGCGGTGACGTTGATCGGTGGACTTTTTATTACAGTTCTGAGCTTCATTATGATTATGAGTGTATATGGAAGATTTTTTCGATTATACCTATATACAGCAATTGCACCGATTCCGTTATCTTCCTTTGCAGGAGAGCCGAGCCAAAATATTGGAAGAAGTTTCTTGAAATCCTATGCAGCAGTGTGTTTGGAGGGAGCGATCGTGGTACTTGCCTGCATTATATTTTCATTGTTTGCATCATCACCGCCAGTAGTCGATCCGGACGCAGCTGCAGTGACCATGGTGTGGAGCTATATTGGAGAATTGATTTTCAATATGCTTGTACTGGTCGGAGCAGTGAAGATGTCAGACAGGGTAGTACGGGAAATGATGGGATTGTAAAAAGGACGCCCGAAAGCATCCTTAAAATTTATTCTACAATGTTGTTGCTGTTGTTATACCGCATATTCCCCTGAGAATCAAAATGAACAGAATCTAAAGGAATCCCTCTTTGTCTGGCACGAGAAATCTGGAAGGACATATCATCTTTCATAGCTTTGTAGTATTGATGTTCCTGCCATTTGCGTCGCAGAGCAAAAATCCAGCTGAGAACAGAAAAGGCAGTCAGCAGATAGAGGATTGCAAATGCAAGTTTCTCATGGCTTGCTGCCCATGGATTCAGAATCGTGGAAACAGCAAGGAAGTATAACAGTGGTAAGGTCAGATTTAATCTGGCAGCAATCCGAAACAGCAGAGAAATCAGGAATAGAGCAACGGTAACAACAAGTGAAATCATAACAGTGATTGGCATAGGTCAGTCCCCCTTTCATTTACCCAAAGTGTAACAGAACAGGAAAAATATAACAAATGTGCGATTTGGAGGTGTATCGTTTTGGAAGTAAAAATTAACAAGGAAATCAGGGATTACACGGAAGCAATCTTTTTCGGATTGTCCCTGAGACAGTTTATCTTTTCAGGATTAGCCTGCGGGATTGCCGTTGGGCTTTATTTTTTGCTTCACCCATACATGAGTATGGAAACAGTGAGTTGGATTTGTGTACTGGGAGCTGCCCCATGTGTAGTGTTCGGGTTTGTAAAATATCATGGAATGACAGCGGAGCAGTTTATCTGGGCATGGATAAAATCAGAAATCCTGATGCCGAAAAAACTGGTGTTCCGGTCAGAAAATCTTTATTTTGATGCAGTAGAACCAGTCATTAAAAAATATGAGAAAGAAAGTCTGAAGAAGGAGGGACGCAAGAAAAATGATAAAAACGCTGAGTAATATCTTCAAGCAGGATAAAGAAAAATTTGTAATTCCAAGAAGCGTACAGCAGGTAATTCCCATCGAGACCATCTGGTCTGACGGGATATTTAAAATCGGGAGAAATAAATTTGCACGTACTTATAAATTTACAGATATCAACTATGCGGTGGCAAGCAAAGTAGATAAGGAAACCATGTTCCTGGAATATATGGACTTATTAAATTCGTTCGATTGCGGTGGAACAACAAAAATAACAATCAACAATCGCCGCTTGAATAAGGTGGATTTTGAAAAAGCAATTCTGATTCCGATGCAGGAGGACGGACTGGATTTATATCGGAAAGAGTACAACAACATGCTTTTAGATAAGGCAACCAGTTCCAACAGCATGGTGCAGGAAAAATATGTGACAGTATCCTGCTATAAGAAAACGATCGAAGAAGCCAGAACGTATTTTGCACGAGTGACAACAGAGCTGAACAGCCATTTTGCAAGATTGGGTTCCAAATGTGCAGAGGTAAATGGAGAAGATAAGTTACGGATTCTGCATGATTTTTACCGTACAGGAGAAGAATCTGGTTTTCATTTTGATATTCAGGAGAATATGAGAAAAGGACACAGCTTCAAAGATTATATCTGTCCGGATACCTTTGAATTTGAAAAAGACTATTTCCGCATGGGAGATCGTTATGGAAGAGTACTTTTTCTTCGTGAGTATGCTTCTTACATCAAAGACGATATGATAGCAGAACTGACCGACATGAATCGAAATCTGATGTTGAGCATTGATGTGATTCCGGTTCCGACTGATGAAGCAGTACAGGAAGTGGAAAAACGTTTGTTAGGTGTGGAGACTAATATAACAAACTGGCAACGACGCCAAAATGCCAACAATAACTTTTCCGCAGTGATTCCTTATGATTTGGAACAGCAGAGAAAAGAAAGTAAAGAGTTCATGGACGATTTAACCACACGTGACCAGCGTATGATGTTCGGTATACTGACTATGGTGCATACGGCAGAATCGAAAAAACAGCTTGATGCAGATACGGAAACACTTCTGACAATCGGACGGAAAAAGTTATGCCAGTTTTCTGTTCTGAAATTTCAGCAGATGGACGGACTGAATACAGCACTACCCATCGGACACCGGAAGATTCCGGCAGTCCGCACACTGACTTCGGAGAGTGTAGCAGTGTTGATGCCATTCCGGGTGCAGGAGATTATGGACGCAGGTGGAATCTATTGCGGTGAAAATGCAATTTCCCATAACTTAATCATGTGTAATAAAGAAAAACTGTTAAATCCAAACTCATTCCTTTTAGGAGTACCGGGAAGTGGAAAATCCTTTAATGCAAAAATGCAGATTGTATTCCTGGCACTGGCAACGCAGGACGATATCCTGATTTGTGATCCAGAGCGAGAGTATGCATCATTAGTTGAAGCAATGGGCGGAGAAGTGGTTCGCATTGCTGCAGGAAGCCGGGACCATATCAATGCAATGGATATGGTAGACGGATATGGAGATGGCGGTGATCCAGTGATTGAGAAGTCACAGTTTATTTTATCTCTGTTTGAACAGTTGGATAAAAAAGGAATCAATGCAAAGGAACGTTCCATTATTGACCGATGTGTGGGAGAAGTTTATGAGGAATATCAGCATGGCGGAGCAGTGCCGACTTTGCGGGTGTTGCGTGAAAAATTTTTAGAACAGGAAGAACCGGAAGCACAGGATTTGGCACTGGTATCAGAATTATTTACCAATGGAAGTCTGGACGCATTTGCACATGAAAGTAATGTTGATGTGAATAACCGTATCATGGTATACGACATTCTGGATTTAGGAAAACAGTTAAAGACCATGGGACTTCTGGTAATCACTGATGCAATGTTGAACCGGGTAACGGAGAACTGGAAACAGGGAAAGCGAACCCATATTTTCTTAGACGAGTTTCATGTAGTATTTGAAAATGAGTATTCCGGAGCATTTTTTAACTCTGCATGGCGAAGATTTCGTAAGCGTAATGCATTCCCGACGGCAATCACACAGAACGTGGAATATCTGTTAGATTCTGTTCTTGCAAGTACGATGATTTCCAACAGTGAGTATATCGTGATGCTTAATCAGGCAGAGCCGGACAGAGCAAAGTTGGCGACACTTTTGAATATTTCTACAGAGCAAATGGGATATATCACAAATGCAGATGCCGGTTGTGGTCTGGTGAAATACGGAAGTTCGCTTGTACCGTTCGTCAATAGATTCCCAACCAATACAAGGTTGTATAAACTGATGACCACAAAGCCGGGAGAGGACAGTATCAACCGGGGAAGAATGTAAAATTAAAAATATTTTGAATAATGAAAAGCAAGGCACTGAAAATCGTCACAATTTGTGGCGTTTTTTAGTGCCGGAAAAGGAGCCAAATATGTCAGAAATCAGATTTTCATCAAAGGAACACGAAAAGTTTTTTTATCAGATGTTAGCTAAATGCGGAAAGCACGACAGTTATTACAGTTCATTTTTCTATTGTGTGGGAATTTCTGAAGATACCAGAAATCATGTTGATCGCATGTTTGATTTTAAAGAGCGTTTGATTAAACCAGAAGCATTGCATGAAGGGTGGCAGACAGGCGGTTCGGCACGATTGACCAGACTGGCTTTCAACTTGTGGAATGGATATGTGGAGAAGGGAGAAGAAAGTCTGTCTACCCCATACGAGATGTTCGATTGTGGCTATGCATCATATTTTTATGAAGCAATCCGCATGAAATACCCGGAATACTGCCGGGAACTGCCACAGGTGAGCAAAAAAGAAACTAATCATGAACGCTAGATAAAGATTCAAATGGAGAAAAGCGATGGATCGTAAGATAAAAACACGCCAAGTCCATAAGGATATTAAAGTATTAGATAAGACAGTTACAGTGACAGACCATGTTAAGCAGTCCTATGTCAGAACAAAAGAAAATATCATGCAATCGACGGAGAAATCTAGTGATAGAGAGAATAATCCGGTAGGTTATGCAGAAGATGCGGCCAGCAAGTATGCTGACCGCATCTTTCACGAAACAGGGCATCAGGTACGCAGACAGGCAGGAAAGATTATTGAACGGAAGAAAGAGAAAGCTTCTGTTTCTTCGACAGGCGAAGAAACAGTTTACCAGCCGAAAGAAGAAATTCGACCAGTACCGCCTTCAGGCGGAGAAACGGCACAGGAGCAGGGAAAAGAACTTGCTGTCAAAAAAATTAAGACCATTGAACGGGATAAAAGAACCATCAAGACCGGGAGAGCATCGGAACAGGTTGTAAAGAATACTGGAAAAGGTACTATCAAGACCTCTGGAAAAGCGGTCAAGACTGCAGAACAGACGGCAAAGACCAGCATTAAGACATCGGAGCAGACAGCAAATGTTTCTGTCCGGGCAATGCATTATTCCATGAAAAAAGCAGAAAAAGCAGTGCAGGCAGCAAGACAGACAGCACAGAATACAAAGATTGCAGTGAAAACGACAGCAAAGGCAGTAACACATGCAATAAAAGCGTTGATGGAAGCTATAAAAGCATTGTTAAGTGGATTGACCGCAGGCGGTTGGATTGCAGTGGTGATATTGATTATCGTCATTTTATTTGGTGGATTTCTTTGCATGACAGGCGGGGATAATTCCAGTACGGTTTCTTCTGTCAGTGCAGAAGTAGAAGCATATGAGCCACTAATTCGGCAGTATGCAAACCAATATGGAATTGGTGAATATGTGGAATTGATTAAAGCGATTATGATGCAGGAATCCGGTGGGAGAGGACTTGACCCGATGCAGTGTTCAGAGGGCAGTTTTAATACAAAATATCCCAAACAGCCGAATGGAATCACAGATCCGGAGTATTCGATTTCTTGCGGAGTGCAGGAAATAAAAAGCTGTCTGGAACGTGCAGGAGTAAAAAATCCTCTGGATATGGAAAATATTAAACTGGCATTGCAAAGCTACAATTATGGAAATGGATATCTGGAATGGGCGAAAGCCAGAGGTGGATATACCCTTGCAAATGCAGCAGAATTTTCTGATATGATGGCACAGAGAATGGGGTGGAGCAGTTATGGGGACAAGCAGTATGTACCACATGTGCTTCAGTATTATGCATTTGGAAGAATCCCGACAGGTATCGGCAATCAGGCAATCGTTCAGGTGGCAGCATCGCAGGAAGGAAAAGGCGGAACGACTTATTGGAGATGGTATGGATTTGGAGGCAGGGTAGAGTGGTGTGCCTGCTTTGTGTCCTGGTGTGCAGACCAGAGCGGTTATATTCAGAGTGGAGTCATTCCGAAATTTTCTCTTTGTTCGGACGGTGTGAAGTGGTTTGAAAGCAAAGGTAGGTTCCGTGACGGAAGTTATACCCCGGTGGCAGGAGATATTATTTTCTTTGACTGGGAAGATGACGGAAGCATTGACCATGTAGGTATTGTGGAAAGCGTGGGGAAAGGTAATGTGAATACTGTTGAGGGGAACAGCGGGGATAAAGTAAAACGGTGTAGCTATCCGATTGGGGATAGTGAGATTTATGGGTATGGAACTCTGGTGACATGAGGTAAAATTTTAATTTCTGTCATGGAATTTTAATTTCTGTCAAAGGCATTGATATAGATTGGTATGTCATCTATGATGATATGTAAAATATCCAATATAAAACTGGAATTGATTTAAGGAGGGCAAAAATTGAGAGTGAATAATTTTGAGCATCCTGGAGCTGTTTTGGCCAGTAGCCATAAAATAAATATTGAGAATGGTTGTGTTCAGAAAAATAGGCAGGATAAAAGTTTGCTGGATTACTATTTGGAAGATGAAAGAGCAGAAGATATTATTCCCTCTTTTTTATATACGAAATCAGGTATTAGTCAGGATTTGTTAAATGTAAAGCCATTAAATTATTGTGAGATGGCGAAAGCTGGTTATTCCTTTAGTGAAAATAAATTGAATTCAAAAGATGTTTGGCTTACTGTGGATGAGAATGGAAGACAGACGACACCGTATATGAAATACAATAAAGATAAAGTAAATTATTTGGTTCATTATTATTTGGATCGTG
>ERZ827471.753-NODE-753-length-24745-cov-3.505832_pt1 | contig 24745 bp, 19 predicted proteins | sample MGYA00519772_ERZ827471 | MGnify/ENA primary metagenome ERZ827471 (study PRJEB31778, sample SAMEA3449315) | human gut metagenome | biome: human gut; feature: human-associated habitat; material: faeces | place: United Kingdom | collected 2010/2012 ...
AAATAATATCAGGAGGTATCAATTTATGAGATACGAAATTCAGGGCGAAACGTTACCAGTAGTCATTTGTTATCTTGATGGTGGGGAAAAGATGATCACAGAAGGCGGTGGAATGTCATGGATGTCACCGAATATGAAGATGGAGACAACGACAAACGGAGGAATAGGTAAAGCATTCGGAAGGATGTTCTCCGGAGAGCATATATTTCAGAATATCTATACCGCAGAAGGCGGTAACGGGATGATCGCATTTGCATCTTGTTTCCCGGGATCGATCAAAGCGTTCGAAATCGGACCGGGACAGGAGATGGTATTTCAGAAGAGTGCATTCCTTGCAAGTGAGGCAGGAGTGGAATTGTCGGTATTCTTTAATAAGAAATTCAGTTCGGGATTATTTGGCGGAGAAGGATTTGTCATGCAGAAAGTAACGGGACGCGGAACGGTATTCGTGGAATTTGACGGTCATGTTGTAGAATATGAACTGCGTGACGATCAGGAAATCGTAGTAGATACCGGACATCTTGCAGCAATGACTGCATCCTGCCAAATGGAGATTAAGAGTGTACCGGGTGTGAAAAATATGTTATTTGGCGGAGAAGGAATTTTTAATACAGTAATTCACGGTCCTGGAAAAGTGTGGCTTCAGACAATGCCGATTAGTAATGTGGCAGGAGCATTGCGTCCATATATGCCATCATCCGGAAAATAGAAAGGATGGCATAATTACAATGAGAACAAGAAGCATTCATAAAGCTGCACTGACCGATGCAGTAACGCCGCTGGAAGAAGCCGGAAAAAAGCTTGCATATGAGGCTGCGGTGGAGGGAATCGTACTGCTGGAGAATGACGGATGCCTTCCTGTAAATCCAAAAATAAATCACGGAAAGCTTGCGTTGTATGGAGCCGGTGCCAAAATGACGATCAAAGGGGGAACCGGTTCGGGAGAGGTCAATGAAAGACATGTGGTATCAATTCTGGAAGGAATGGAACATGCGGGATTTAAGATTACAACGATGGACTGGATTGATGATTATGATCAGAGTTTTCAGGAAGGAGAACGCGCGTACGCAGAAGAATTTCGCAAGAAACTAAGTCCGAAGAATCTGTCGGATTTTATGAATCTGATGAGCAGTCCATACCGCTATCCATATGGAAGAGCAGTGCTACAGGAAGATGTAGAAAAATCAGAGACCGATACCTGTATCTACGTGATTTCCAGACAGGCAGGAGAAGGCGCAGACCGTAAGCTTAACGAAAACGAATACGGTTTGGCAGAGATAGAACGGGTAAATCTGACATTTTGTGCGGAACAATATGAGCATATGATCGTAGTGATCAATGTAGGAGGGCAGTTTGACCTGAATTTTCTGCATGAAATTCCGAACATCAATGCGGTGATCTTCATGGGACAGCTTGGAACAATGGGCGGTCAGGCAGTTGCGGATATAGTCTGCGGAAAGCATACGCCGTCCGGGAAACTTACAGATACATGGGCAAAGCATTACCGGGACTATCCGGCGGCAGATGATTACAGCTATCTGAATGGGAATCTGGATGAAGAGTATTACCGGGAAGGAATCTATGTCGGATACCGGTATTTTGATACATTTCATGTAGCACCAAGATATCCGTTTGGATATGGCCTATCGTATACAGAGTTCGAAATGCATCTTGCAGGTATGAGGCTGGAAAAATCTACCGTCGAGATTTCCGTAGATGTAAAAAATAAAGGCGAAGCATATAGCGGAAAAGAAGTAGTACAGATCTATGTAAGCTGTCCGGATAGTGAACTGAAAAAGGAAGCACAGCGATTAACTTCATTTGCCAAGACAAAGGATCTGAAACCGGGAGAGGAAGAACGGGTCGTATTACAATTTGATTTGCGCAACCTTACAAGTTACAGGGAAAAAGATGCTGCTACCGTTCTGGAACCGGGTGAATATGTCGTGCGGATTGGTAACTCCAGCAGGAATACAAGAGTATGTGGAATACTAAAACTGGAAACGGAAATAATTACAGAAAAACATTCTCATATCTGTAAAGCACCGATAAAAGTGACAGAGATTGAAAGACAGGAAGAAAAGGAAGTTCTTCATGCGACATGTGACTGCAGACAGAACTGGGGAAGAACCTGTGATGTGGTCATTGATGATGTGGAAAAGATTCAGAGTTTTCTGATCGAACCGGAAATTATCGGGAAAGTAGATCACAAGTATGGCCCGATGGAGATTTATTCTTCAGAAGAGACGGACAGAATTATGGAGTCTCTGACTCTAAGAGATATGGCAGAGCTGGTAGTAGGTGGCGGATTGTCAGGCCAGCGGTTTTTTGAAGCACCGGGAGCAGCAGGCGTGACGACGGGAAACCTGACTGCAAAGGGAATTCCGAATGTCGTTATGGCGGATGGACCTGCGGGACTCAGGCTTCATAAGATATCGTCTGTATCTATAACAGGTAAGGTAAAAGGAGTAGAACCGAATATCTCTTTTATGAAATATCTTCCGGAACCGGTAAAGAAAGTAATGCTTGGTAATCCGGACAGCAAAAATCTTCTGTATCAGTTTACAACGGCATTTCCGGTGGGAATTTCACTTGCATCGAGTTGGAATCTGGAACTTGCCGGAGAAGTCGGAAATGCAGTGGGAAAAGAGATGAAAGCCTATGGTGTAACCTATTGGCTTGCGCCGGGCATGAATATACATCGCAACCCTTTATGTGGACGTAATTTTGAATATTTTTCCGAAGATCCGTTACTTACGGGTAAATTTGCGGCAGCAATTACAAAAGGAGTTCAGAAGAATCGAGGCTGTTATGTTACATTGAAGCATTTCTGCTGTAATAATCAGGAGGACAACCGTAATAAGACGAATGCTAACGTTAATGAAAGAGCACTCAGGGAAATTTATCTGAAAGGATTTGAAATTGCAGTCAAAGAGTCACATCCAGGAGCCGTGATGAGCAGTTATAATAAGGTAAATGGCAAATACGTCAATAACAGTTACCGTCTGCTGACACAGGTTCTGAGAAATGAATGGGGATTCGACGGCCTTGTCATGACCGACTGGTTCGCAACCGGAAGAAAATACGGCGATCCGGCACACGCCATCGCATCAGGTAACGATCTGATCATGCCGGGCAGTTCCGGGACCGTAGATGACATCGTAAAAGCAGTTTCCAAAGGCATTATTCTGGAAGAAGACGTAAAAAGAAGCGCGGCCAACGTGCTGAAAGGAATCACCAGCAGCCGGATATATCAAGGATTTTTAAGGAAGCAGAGAGAAAATGGAATATAAATAATGTCAGAAATCTAATTGACTATAGAGGGAAAATTTTATGTCTTAATATAAGAAACTTCCTCATATATCATAAAAAACTATAATAAAATTACCGGATATAGCACAAAACACGCGGGTAATCGTGTTGAACAAAAATAACAAGGCAATTCAATAACAGAAAAAACAGAACCAATTCTTCACAAAAGGCGACTTCGAACGAAGTGAGCGGAGCCACTTGGGAAGATATTGGTTCTGTTTTTGCGTCCGGGAAGCTGTTCTGATATTTTTGTTCAACTAGTGAACGTTAATTCATCAAATAAACATATTTTTTCCACATACTTTTCAAACATCCCCCTTATATTGTTAACAGATTGAGTTTAACAGGAGGAAGGAAATTTGATAGAAGTAAAGAATCTTACCAAACGTTATGGTAACCATCTGGCGGTAGATCATCTGAACTTCACCGTAGAATCCGGTAAAATCTATGGATTCTTAGGACCAAACGGTGCAGGAAAATCTACGACCATGAACATCATGACCGGTTACCTGGGAGCTACAGAAGGACAGGTGCTGATCGACGGACATGACATTTTGCAAGAGCCTGAAGAGGCCAAGAAGAATATCGGCTATCTGCCGGAAATCCCGCCATTATATATGGAAATGACGGTGCGGGAATATCTGGAATTTGCCGCTGAATTAAAAGGAATTAAGAAAGACAAAAGAGAATCGCAGATAGAAGAGGTTATAAGACTTGCCAAATTAAGAGATGTAGAAAACCGGCTGATCCAGAACCTGTCAAAAGGTTATAAACAAAGAGTCGGGCTTGCACAGGCAGTTCTGGGATTTCCGGAGATTATCATCCTGGATGAGCCGACGGTAGGTCTTGACCCGAAGCAGATCATAGAGATCCGTGAACTGATCCGCAAGCTTGCGAAGAAACATACCGTAATCCTGAGTTCCCATATTCTTGCGGAAGTAAGGGAAGTCTGCGATTATATCATGATCATATCAGGAGGAAAGCTGGTTGCCAGTGATACGACCGAGAATCTGGAGAATATGATGAGTGGCAAAGGTCAGATCGAGGTGGAAGCAAAGGCTTCCAGGGATGAGATGGATCATATTATCCGCCGGACAGGAAAGATCAAAGAAGTAAAATACCGCACCAGTGCGAGCGGCATTACAACTGCACAGATTATAGCAAAAGGCGGGGAAGATATCAGAGAAGAGTTATTCCTTGCATTTTCCCATGCAGATGTACCGATGCTTACCCTGAATCAGAGTAAGACAACACTGGAAGAGATATTCCTGGAGCTGACACAAGGGTCAGGCAATAGAATGATAAAGGAGGAGAAGTAAGATGAGAGCTATTTATAAAAGAGAGTTAAGATCCTATTTTCATTCTATGATAGGATATGTATTTATCGCTTTCCTGGTAGCTTATACGGGAATCTATTTCCTGGCGTATAACCTGAACTATGGATATCCGTACTTTTCTTATGTATTGTCAGGGATTCTGTTCGTATACCTGGTAGCAATTCCGATCCTGACGATGCGTTGCTTTGCAGAAGATAAGAAGAATAAGACGGATCAGATGTTACTGACAGCACCGGTCAGCCTGTTCGAGATCGTGCTTGGAAAATATCTTGCAATGGTAACGATCACGGCTGTACCGTGTGTGATCTATCTGATCTTTCCACTGATCATTAAAGCGCAGGGGACGGCATACATTAAGGTAGACTATTTGGCAATCCTTGTGTTCTTCTTACTCGGATGCGTATATATTTCCATTGGAATGTTTGTCTCTTCATTGACAGAAAGTGTGATCATTGCGGCAATCGGCGCATTCGGTATCCTGCTTCTGACTTATCTCTGGAGCGGCATCCTGAACTTTATCCCTTCGGCAGCATGGGCAAATGCATTGGCAGTTGCGGTGTTGTTGACGCTGGTCGTACTTGCAGTCTGGAATATGACGAAAAATGTCGTGATCAGCGGGGTACTGGAGCTGATCGTACTGGCAGGAACACTGATTACTTACTTTGTAAAGAAAACAGTGTTTGAAAGTCTGCTTTCCACAGTACTTGGCAAACTGGAACTGACAGAAGTATTTTCCAATATTGCCGATAACCATCTTCTGGATGTGAGCGGGATTATATTGTACCTGTCACTGATCGTCTTGTTCTTCTTTTTGACGATGCAGATGATTCAGAAGAGACGTTGGAGTTAGGAGGAGCATAATGTTAGAAAAAATCAAGAAGTCATTCCGGAGTGCATCATCGAAAAACGGAAGTTACAGTGTGGGAATGATCGCACTTGTGATCTGCATGGTGATCGTTGTCAATCTGATCGCAGGTCAGCTTTCGGAGAATGTTAAGAGCATAGATATCAGTGATAACAACATTTACGGAGTATCAAAGACCAGTAAAAAAGTATTGAACAAACTGGATAAAAAAGTAACATTTAAAATCTATGCAGAAAAAGATTCGACAGATACAAGGATCAAATCATTCATTAAGAAATATACGGCGCTGTCCGATAAGATCAGTGTAAAATGGATCGATCCTGTTCTGCATCCGGCAGCACTTACGAAAGCGGGAGTCGATAAGAATACGATCGTAATCTCCTGTAAAGATACCGGAAAAACGAAATCCGTTTCTTTTGATGATATTTTAGTTTCGGATTCTTATTCCTACTATACGACAGGAAGCAGTTCTGCATCTGAATTCGACGGAGAAGGTCAGTTTACAAGTGCGATCAATTCGGTTACAAGTGAACAGACAGAGAAAATATATTATACAACCGGACATGGGGAAGCAACATTTTCAGATTCTGTGACGAAACTGTTCAGTAAGAATAACCTGACGACAGATGAAGTAAATCTGATGATGACAGGTAAAATTCCTGACGATTGTGATCTGTTATTTATGGATGCCCCATCAAAAGACATTTCGGATGATGAGAAAACATTACTTCTGAATTACCTGAAAAAGGGCGGAAAGGTATTTATCATTCTTGGAGATTCGGATGATGAGACACCGAACCTGGATGAAGTACTGAAAGAATATGGTATGCAGGAAGCAGATGGTTACATTGCGGATATGCAGAGAAGCTACCAGGGCAACTACTATTATATCTTTCCTGAGATTACAGCAACAGATGATCTGGCCAATAATCTGGAATCAGAGATGGTACTGATGATCAATGCACACGGTCTGATTACAATAGATCCGGCAAGAGATACGATCACAACAACGGCATTTATGCAGACATCCGATAATTCTTATGCCGTGACAGAGGATAAGCAGGAAGAAGGAACCTATACACTGGGAGCAGTCGCAACCGAGCAGATCACATCCGACGATTCGTCCGACAGCAGTTCTTCCAAAGACAGCTCGTCTGATGCGACAAAGACCAGCCGTCTGACAGTGATTTCTTCTGAAAGCATGATCGATTCGCAGATTACAGATACGTATACAACACTGGAGAACCTGGACCTGTTCATGAACGCGGTGACAGCGAACTTTGACAAGACAAAGAACGTAGCAATCAAGGCAAAGAGCTTGGAAGTAAGTAACAATACGATGCAGCATGCGGGAATCATCAGCATCCTGACAATCTTCGGAATTCCGCTTGTAATTCTGATCTATGGATTCATGCGCTGGTGGAAGAGAAGAAAAGCGTAAATTAAGAATATTTATGGACAGAAAAGGGGAACTTTGATGAAACAGAAAAAGACAATGCTCATCATGGTGGTCGTGCTTGCTGTACTGCTGGTACTGTACGGAGGTCTGAAAGCATGGAACAGTCACAGTGACAGGCAGAAGAAGGCAAAAGAAGACAAAGAAAAAGTCAGCCTGGTAGATGTAAAGAGTCTGAAGTCATTTGCCTATGAAAGCGGCGGAAGTAAGATGAGCTTTACCAAAGAGAATGGCGAATGGGTATACGATGAGGATGACGGAGTACGTCTGAACCAGAGCACGATCAAGAGTACGGCAAAAGAAATCACAGGACTTACGGCAGTCCGCAAGTTAAGTGATCCGGATGAAAAATCAGACTATGGACTGGACAGTCCGGATTACACTGTTACCTACACAGCAAAGGACGGAACCAAAGGAACGATTCAGATTGGTAATGCGGCCGGAGACAATTATTATGCAATGATCGAGGATTCGGATGCGGTGTATACCATCTCAGGTACACTGGTATCGGATCTTGTATTCGACCTGTCATCTCTGACGGAGAACGACACACTGCCATCGATCAGCAGTGGAAACCTTAAGAAGGTAGAGGTAACACAAAACGGTAAGACTACGACTTATAAGAAAAAGAAAGAGCGGGCCGAACTGGCAGGCGGATGGGGAACCATCTCACTTACCCAGTGTGCAGATTATAATGTAAAAGATCTTGCAAAATATGGTCTGGATGAAGCAAACCGGATTACGGTAACGACAACTTATAAGGATAGTACTTCAGGGGATAAGAAGACGTGTACTGTCTATGTTGGAAATGTAAATGGTGATAACCGTTATGTACAGCTTAAAGATTCCAATATGGTATATGAGGTCGGAAGTTCAATCGTAGAAAATATGATGTCGGTAGATAAATAAAACATATCAATAGAAAGAATTTGGAATTTCAGAAAAAAGACGGAAACAGCACAGAAAATGTGCCCTCCGTCTTTTTCTGATTTTTGAGAAAAATGACGAAAAGTTTTCACATAATTTACAGTACATTTATTGCCTGAAAGTATAAAAAATGGTATATTATTAATAGGTTTGTTGTGAAAATATACAAAAAGCCCGGAAAAGAAATAAGTAGGAGTGATAAAAAATGTATCAGGAAGAATACAAACGCTGGCTTGCAGCAGATCTTGAAGATGCAGATCTAAAGCCGGAATTGTCAAAAATTGAGGGTAACGATGATGAGATCAAGGAACGTTTTGCGGTAGCACTGAAATTCGGAACAGCCGGACTTCGCGGTGTGCTTGGCGCAGGAACGAACCGTATGAATATTTATGTAGTACGTCAGGCAACACAGGGACTGGCTAACTGGGTAAAGACACAGGGCGGAACACAGACTGTAGCAATCAGTTATGACAGCCGTTTAAAGAGTGATGTATTTGCCAAGACAGCAGCAGGTGTACTTGCAGCAAATGGGATCAAAGTAAGAATCTACGATGCACTGATGCCTGTACCGGCACTTTCATTTGCAACACGTTATTATAACTGTAATGCAGGTGTTATGGTAACAGCTTCTCATAACCCGGCAAAATACAACGGATATAAAGCATACGGACCGGACGGATGTCAGATGACAGACGATGCGGCTGCAATCGTATACGAAGAGATCCAGAAGACAGACGTTTTGACCGGAGCAAGATATATGTCATTTGCAGAGGGTGTAGAAGAAGGATTGATCAGATTTGTAGGAGATGACTGCAAGAGAGCACTCTATGATGCAATCGAATCCCGTCAGGTTCGTCCGGGACTGTGTAAGACAGCCGGATTAAAACTGGTATACAGCCCATTAAATGGATCAGGTCTTGTTCCTGTAACACAGGTATTAAAAGATATCGGAATCACAGATATCACAATCGTTCCGGAGCAGGAATATCCAAATGGATACTTTACAACATGCAGCTATCCAAACCCAGAGATCTTTGAGGCACTGGAGCTTGGACTGAACCTTGCAAAAGAGTCAGATGCAGACCTTATGCTTGCAACTGACCCAGATGCAGACCGTGTAGGTATCGCTATGAAGTGCCCGGATGGATCTTATGAATTAGTAAGCGGTAACGAAGTCGGAGTACTTCTTCTGGATTACATATGTGCAGGACGTATCGAGAAAGGTACAATGCCTGAAAAAGCAGTAGCAGTCAAATCTCTCGTATCTACACCACTTGCTGATGCAGTAGCAGCTCATTACGGAGTAGAATTAAGAAACGTACTGACAGGATTCAAATGGATCGGAGACCAGATCGCACAGTTAGAGGCAGCAGGCGAAGTAGACAGATTCATCTTTGGATTTGAGGAAAGCTACGGATACCTTGCAGGACCATATGTACGTGACAAAGATGCCGTTATCGCATCTATGCTGATCTGTGAGATGGCAGCTTACTACAGAAGTATCGGCAGCTCTCTGAAACAGAGACTGGAAGAGATCTATGCAGAGTACGGACGTTACCTCAACAAGATCGACAGCTTTGAATTCCCTGGACTCAGTGGAATGGACAAGATGTCTGGAATCATGCAGAACCTGCGTGAGAATGCACCGGCAGAGATCGCTGGATACAAGGTAACAGAAGTAACAGATTATACTAAGACAGAAGAAACAGGACTTCCGGCAGCAAATGTATTAGTTTACAAGCTTGAGAACAATGAGACAGTTATCGTACGTCCTTCAGGAACAGAGCCTAAGATTAAGATTTACTACACAACACTTGGTAATGATCTTGCTGAGGCACAGGCTGAGAAGGACAAGCTTGCTGAGGCACTGAAGCCAATCATGGCATAGGAGTCTGAGGCAGGTTCTGGAAGACACGGAAGTTGTGTTATAAGAAATTAAGATTGAAATAAGAAAATAAAAATAAGTGTACAATTCTTCGGTGGAAGGATGTACACTTATTTTTTATTGCCATGCATTCGTAAAGAGCTGCCAGTGGTAAGTCCTGTAGATACAAAGTATGTAAGATACATTGCTACTTGCAGGAACTATTATGTATATGCTAATACGTTAATTCCCCTTTGGTGCAATCCGCTGTTTCAACCGCTGATGCCGTACAGGATGTGTAAATGCAACTCTCTGTGCTGTAAAGATCGAATTATTAAAGTTAAAGATAAACGATACAAAACATACAACCGAAAAGAATGGGAGCATATTATATCCGAAACTTTCCACGCCGACCAGGATAGCTGCAAGCAAAGTATTTGATCCACTGCAGAACACGGAAGCGAATCCAAGAGCTGCACCGAACATCGGATCAAATCCGAATACCGGTCCAAGTACATATCCTAAGCAGGAACCGATGGAAAACAGAGGTGCAACTTCACCGCCGATGAATCCGGAGGAAAGTGTCAGAATCGTAAGAGCCATCTTAAGAATCCAGTCATAAGCATATATATCGTCTGTAATACCGTCAAAGCACAGAGCAACCAGGTTAGAGCCTGTTCCGGAGTATCTTCCCTGATGAAAGATCATCATAAGAATTGCGACAACAGATCCCATAATCAGAACCTTTTTTACAGGCGAAGAAAAACGGAAAGCGAATTTTAAACGCAGATACCGAAGAATCAGAGCAAATAAAGAACCAACGATACCAAAGACCAGTCCCATCGCAGCCAGTTTTAAGAGTAAAACGGCATTGTAGGTAGAAGGGTGGTAATTCAAGGTTTCCAGTATATTAATATGGAATTTCCGAAGCCCGAGTGCTCTGGATGTAAATGCAGCGCTGATGGAGGCTACCGTTGCTGGAATCAAAGCATGATATTCAAGTTTTCCGGCAACCAGTACTTCCAATGCAAAAAAGATTGCAGCAAGCGGAGTACAGAAAAGTCCGGAAAATCCGGCGGCCATACCGGTGATCAGGAACATTTTACGGCTGTTCTCAATATCGATGGTCTTATCAACCAGACGTCCTATATTATTAGAAACAGCCGCACCAATCTGAACAGCAACACCTTCTCGTCCGGCACTTCCTCCAAACAGGTGTGTTGTCCAGGTTCCGATGACGGATAGTGGCACCATACGGATTGGAAGTTTGGTGTTTTTACCAAGGCCGACGTGAAAGACCATCTTCATACCATTGGCGACAGATTTGCCAAACTGGTGGTAGATGAACCAAATGAAGACGCCGCCAAGAGGCAGGAACCAGATCAGATACCAGAAGTATTTCGTCCGGATAGCGGTACAGGCATTAAGTCCCAGCCCGAATGCTGCATCAACGAGTCCGACAAGGACGCCGACAGCAACACCTGCGATGGCCAGGACAAAAGTGTCCTTGTAGTATTTTGAAATGTGTTTGAACAATGTTTTTATCATAATAATCCCCCAAAGATTGATTTTCTCCTGTTTATTATAACTGGTGAAGAGAGAAATCCGCAAGTCATTTTACGGTATTGGTTTATCTGGCTGAAATCTGTCTTTTATAAAGTCTGTAAAGGAATGAACGGTCGGATAATTCAGCATATCTTTGTGTGTCACATAGTAGATCGGTCTTGATAAAGTAACTTCAAGCGGCACGATCTTACATCCCGGATTCTTTAACCGGACTGCAATTGAGTTTGAAGAAAATCCAATGGCCAGATTGTTGGAGGCAAGCTGTATTACAATATCAGACTGACTGGTTTCGCAGCTGTTTTTCAGAACCGATGATGAAGATTGCATGCAGATCTCTTGCTTTAAGCATATGAAACAGTGTTTTGCTTCCTTCTACATCAAGATGGCAGGTGACAAGTGGATGTCGGTCATGATAATCCGTGATCAGCTGTGGAAGATTCAGATAATCTCCAATCCATAACATGCCTAGTTTCAGAGTTCCTGTCTGCAAAGAACTGTATTTTAACATGCTGTATTTTAACTGCTCTGTATCATTGAGAATACGTCTGGCGGGATGAAGAGGGAAATGTACAGGCTGCAACTCTTCCATTTCGGTTAAGCGGCGTTGATATATCCTGTGATCTGACTCCGGAAGCTGTAGAACAGGCCGTGATCAAGGCAAAAAAAGCAGGAATCCAGCATCTCACGCGAGAAAAAGGATTTATTCTTAAAAGAGAAGGATCGAATCAGGTAGCAGTATTACTTCCAAGTGTTATGCCGACCGGGCTTAGCAGTCAGGAACTTACGAAGATGGAACTGGACACCAGAAGGCAGGTGTTGTATTATGTAGAGGCATTCCGCAGATATCTTAAGGGGATGGAGCAATGTGAACTGACGATGATCGGTCCGTCTATCGGTTTCCGTGAGACAAGAAGGATCAAAGGAAAGTCGATGATAAAAGCGGAAGATGTACTGAACAGAAAAAAATGTGAAGATGGTGTGGCAAGAGGCGGATGGAAGCCGGAGATCCACAAAGATACAGATAAGATGGCAACATATATGGATGTGAAAGAAGGAAGCTGGTTCGATATACCACTTGGGGCTTTGCAGTCAGATAATATCGGGAATCTGTATGCGGCCGGAAGGATGATATCTGCAGATGAAGCAGCATTTGCGGCAGTAAGGGTTATGGGAACCTGTTTTGCCACCGGACATTCGGCCGGAGTGGCAGCCGCTGTACAGGCAGAATACGGCGAAGCAGATATAAGAAAGATCAGAGCAGAACTGGACAGACAGAGAGCTTTATTATAGAAGATATTCTGGTATGCCGATCGTATATGTTGATAGTAAGAGAGGAAAAAAGTTATGACATTGGAAGAAGTACGTGCAGGTATTGATGCGGTGGATACACAGATGAAACCACTGTTTCTGAAACGCATGGAGTGTGGGAAACATGTAGCAGAAGTAAAAGCTCAGACCGGAGGAGATGTATTTGTTCTCGAAAGAGAACTTGAAATCATTGAAAAAAGAGCCACGGATGTGGATCCGGAGATTCAGGAAGAATATAAAACATTCCTGAGACACTTAATGAGCCTTTGCAGAAAATATGAATATGAATTATTACCAGAGATGCAGGAAAAAGTTATGACGGCAGCTCTGGCGGCAGCAGGACTGACAGCTGAGACCGAACATACACAGGTAAAGATTGGATTTACCTGCCCAAAAGAGACAAGTGATCTGAACCTGTTCGTGAACATGACAAAGTTAAATGGAATCCAGATTGATGCTATGAATCTGATGACAGAAAATGGGAATCAGAAAGTAACTATGACACTGGATGGTAAGATAACGGATGCGGGAATGCGGTGTCTGTTGTGTCAGATAGGGAAAGAGGCAGAGGAGTTCCGGATTTTAGAATTGTTTGGGATTTAATTCAGAAAGGCACGACGACCCGGACCTGCATAAAAAGTAGGAAGCCGTTCCTGTTCAGGTTCCGTCGGCGGGAAATACTAAAGCGTCAAAATTATGCTAAAAACGGGCTTCCGAAATTTGCAACTCGCCATTCGGCTCAAACAGGCAAATTTCGAAAACCCAACGCATAATTTTGACGCTTAACTATTTCCAACACCTTCTTCACATTCACTGGAACAGATTCCTACTTTTTATTCCGTGGGTATCAAATGCCTTAAGAATGAAATTAAATCCCAGTTTCATGGAAGCTAATCAATAGTAATAAGATAAAGATGCTTTAGGTATGAATTATTATTGCAAAATGAAACGTGTAAATTTATAATGAAAGTAGAATTGGATGAAAGATAATGAGAAGACTAAGAAAAATATTGGGAGGACGTTGAAGATGACGACATCAAAGGAAGAATTATTGAATAAACTTTCAGAATGTGTTCTGGAAATGGAGGATGAAGAGGTTGTTGATGTAGCGGAAGAATATATTGAAGCAGGTTATCCGGCACTGGATGGAATCATGGAAGGTCTGGTAGATGGTATGAATAAGGCCAGTGAGTTGTTTGAAGAGGAAGAGTATTTTGTGACAGATATTCTGTTGTGTTCCGATGCAATGTATGCCGGACTGGAGGTATTAAGACCATATCTGCCGGATGAAGAGGAACAGGCTGCAAAACCGATTGCAGTTATCGGAGTGGTAGAAGGGGATACGCATGATATTGGAAAGAATCTGGTTAAGATTATGATGGAAACTGCAGGATTTGAGATGCATGATCTTGGAAGAGATGTGCCGGCGGAAGAATTTGTGAATCAGGCAGAAGCATTAAAGGCACAACTGGTGTGCATTTCCACATTGATGACGACCACAATGAGCGGTATGGAAGATATCATCGAACTTTTGAAAGAAAGAGGAATCCGGGATAATGTGAAAGTCATGGTCGGGGGAAGTCCGGTATCGAAGAAATATGCAAATGATATCGGAGCGGATGGCTATTCTGTTAATGCAGTAGAAGCAGTCAGAGTTGCAAAAGAATTACTGAATATTGCATAGTATGTTATGAAAGTGAGCACGTTAAGGTTGTAAAGTTATTCATTCGAATAGAAGATATCAGATAGGAAAAAAAGTAATCAATGAATGAAAAAGAAAGACTAAAAAAAGCGTTACATCATGAAAAGACAGACCGGCCGCCATGTATCTGTCCGGGCGGAATGATGAATATGATCACGACAGATTTGATGGACAAATCTGGGATTACATGGCCGGAAGCACATCTGAATGCAGAGATGATGGCGGATCTTGCACAGGCCAATTATGAAAATGGCTGTTTTGAGAATGTAGGTGTTCCATTCTGCATGACGATCGAGGCAGAGTCCATGGGTGCAAAAGTCACATTGGGAGACAGGGTGCATGAGCCGCATGTGACAGAATATGCCTTGCATTCGGTGAAAGAATGGGAGAAAATCAGGCCGATGGATATGAATTACGGGAGAGTCAAGGTTGTACTGGATGCAATTCGCATTTTGAAATCGAGGAATCTGGATGTGCCGATCATTGGAAATATTACAGGACCGGTCAGTACAGCAAGCTCGGTAATGGAACCGGTGATATTTTATAAAGAACTGCGTAAGAAAAAAGAAGATGCCCATAAATATATGGAACTGGTAGCAGATGAGATCATCCGTTTTGCGAGAGCGCAGATTGATGCAGGGGCGGATATTATAGCAATTTCGGATCCGAGTGGAACAGGAGAGATTTTGGGACCAAAATTATTCGAGGAATATGCGGTGCACTACATTAACCGTATCATTGATCATCTCCAGGCAGAAAAGATGGGTGTGATCGTACATATCTGCGGGCAGATGAGAAATGTGTATGCGCAGGTGGAAATGATCCATTCGGATGTGCTGAGTTTTGATTCCTGTGTAGCGATGAGCGATGCGAAGAAGCATTTGAAAAAGCATGTGCTGATGGGAAATGTCAGCACATGGACACTGGAATTTGGGAATCCGGAGAAAGTGGAACAGTTAGCAGTCAAATGTTGGAGAGATGGTTCCGGGATTATTTCACCGGCATGTGGTCTGGGAACAAAATCACCACTTACGAATATTCAGGCAATCAGATTGGGAATCCGGAAAGCAACAGAAGAAAAAGTTGAAGTCTGAAAGAAAGACAGTAAATTACGAAATGACGATGAAAAATATGAAAAGAGAAAATCTTCTGGAAAAATTAAGAAAAGAAGGAAGATTCGTAGAAAATCCGTGTAATGGAAAAGGAATCTGCGGAAAATGTAAAGTGAAAATATTAAGTGGTGACGCAGGTAAAGTCACAGCAACAGAAAGGCGCTTTTTAAGTGAAGAAGAACTGGCGCGGGGAATCCGGCTTTCCTGTATGGTCTATCCGGAAGAAGAATTAGAAGTGGAAACCTTTAAGGAAGAGAAAAAGACTGAAGTTCTTTCGGAAGGTTATGTTCCGGAATTTGAGAAGCATACAGAGCTCAAAAAGCAATTGATCCATATCAGAAAACCGAATCTGAAAGACCAAACATCCATGGAAGATCAGCTTCTGAGCCAGTTGGGAAATGTAGAGATTCCATTTTCGTTGCTACAGCATCTGGAATTAGCAGAAGGAACTTATACGGCAGTCATCTGGTCAGAGAAAAGCCTTATGGCACTTGAGCCCGGTGATCAGACAGATTATCTTTATGGTGTGGCAATTGATATCGGAACGACAACGGTAGTAACTTCACTGATTGATATGATGACAGGAAAAGAACTGGGAACCGCGTCAAGAATCAATGCTCAGAAGGAGTTTGGTCTGGATGTTCTGACCAGGATTAGTTATGAGACCGAGCATCCGGAAGATGGAAAAGAACATTTGCAGAAAGCGATTATAGATTCCATTAATGAAATGTTAGACGAAGTCTGCAGAAAACCAGAGGTGCCGGGAAAGGGCAGAATTGAGAAGCATGATATTTATGAGATTACGGTGGCGGCGAACTGTACGATGATGCATATGCTGCTTGGTGTATCTGCCAGATCTATCGGAAGAGCACCGTATGCTCCTGCATTCGTAAAATCAAAGAATCTGCGTGCAGCAGAGATCGGCATTCAGGCAGGAGAAGGTGCAAGGCTTTATTGTCTGCCATCGGTATCTGCTTATATCGGTGCGGATATTGTTGCGGGGGCATATGTCTGCGAACTCCGTGAGCAACAGAAGAATGTATTGTTTATAGATATCGGAACGAATGGAGAGATTGTGTTCTCAGATCATGGAAGGCTGCTTAGCTGTTCCTGTGCGGCAGGTCCGGCACTGGAAGGAATGAATATCAGTTCCGGCATGCGTGCGGCGGCCGGTGCGATCGAAGATGTAAAGATCACAGAACAGGGAGTGAAACTGCAGATAATCGGGCAGGAAGAATACCGGCAAGAGGAACCGGAAGGAGTCTGTGGTAGTGGAATCCTTGCGGTAGTAAAAGAACTTAGAAGAACCGGACTGATCCGGAAAGATGGTGCATTTATAAAGCCGAAGGATATCAGTGAAGAAGATTACCGTTATCCGATGTTAGAATTAGATGGCAGAAAGCGTAAATTCAAGATGACGGAAAGACTTAGAATCACACAGGGTGATGTCCGGCAGGTCCAGCTGGCAAAGGGGGCGATCCTTTCAGGATTCTATGCACTGTTGAAAAAGGCAGGAAGGACAATGGAAGATCTGGATCAGGTTATGATTGCCGGTCAGTTTGGAGCACATCTTCCGGCAGAAAGTCTGATCGGAACCGGAATATTACCGAAAGAAGTGAAAGACAAACTGATCTATGTGGGAAACTCTTCCAAAACAGGAGCTTATCTGGCATTGATGTCCGGTAAAGCGAAACAGGAGATGGAAGAACTGGCACATCATATGGAATATATGGAACTGGGAGCAACGGAAGAATATGAGCGACTGTTTGCAGATTGCCTGATGTTCCCGGATGAGTCGGAGATTACGGAATGATTCAGGATTTTAAATGTACATATGGAAATTCAGCAGGCATCCGTGAAGCGGTAACAAATCGAACAAATCTGACGTTCCCGGATGCATATAAGCATGCGGAAACGATGGCAGAACTGGCGCAAGTACTTAAGGAATGTGACAAGGCGCCGTTCTGTGAACTTCCGTTTTGCCATACCGTTGAAGCAGAGGCGATGGGCGGGATCATTAATTATGGAAATGAGAAGACCGGACCGAGAGCGAAAGAATATCTGTGTACGGATATAGAAGAAATATTAGAACTTCCGGCAATTGATTTCGGAAAAGGGAGAATACAGGAGGTTTTAAAAGCCTGCCGTATATTGCATGAAAAAGGAGAACACATTGTATTTGAAGTCTCAGGACCTCTGACGATATTGAATGTTCTGATCGATCCTAAGTATGTATTCAAAGGAATGCGGAAAAAACCGGAATTTATGGAACGGATATTTGCGAAGTTAGGAAAAGAGATACTTGCTTATATGAAACTAGCGAAAGAACAAGGGGCAGACTTTATCAGTTATGCGGATTCTTCCGGTGGTGTCAACATTCTGGGACCGAAAATGGCCGAACAGATGGTGGATCTTTTTACTTATGATTTTGTAAAACAGGCGGGAAAACTGGCAGATGAGCATACAATGATTCTGCTCTGTCCGAAGACGACATTCGCACTTCTTGGAACGGGGAAAGCGAAATTAATTGATTGCCAGATTCATGATGATAGAAGTCAGGAAGAAGATTCATTAAGTTATGCGGAAGCATGCATTCGGATGAAAGGGAAAATACGTTTTGCAGGACAGATGTGCATAAAAAATCTGGATTATAGGATGAAGAATGGAATTATGAAGGAAGTCCACATACTATAAGAGTGATTTATAGAATATATTATGGGTGATTTTGGCATATCATATCGTATAAAAAGCTTGTGAGTAAAAAAAAGTCTTTACTCACAAGCTTTATTAGCCTTTATTCCCAGTTTGATGGCTGAACCGGATATTTTGCGCATTTTCTTGCTGCACGCATATAAGCATCGATATTTTCAAGAGAAGTGGTAACCGGAATATCACATCCAGGTGCAATCGTGAATCCGCGAGGGTTGTCCCAGCATTTGCGGAAGCAGTCGATAACAGCCTGTTCGATACTTTCAGGAGTACCGTTTAAGATTTCCATAGGGGATACATTTCCCATAATAGAAAGCTTATCGCCGACTGTTTCTTTTGCGTAAGCGATATCAACAGAACTGTCGATACTGATGCCACGGATACCCATTTCAGGGAAGGTTTCTAAGAGTTTGGTAGTGTCACCGCAGATGTGGAAGCCGGAACCATGGCTGCCCCATTCTTTCCATTTATCCATAACTTTTACATAGTATGGAATGACAAATTCACGGAACTGTTTTGGTGATAACAAAGAAGCAGTCGGTTCGGCAAGACCGATACCGATTTTATTTTCTACGAACTTGCGTCCGACTTCAATCGTTGCGTCAGCAGCAAAGTCAAGTAGCTTATGAAGATTCTCTTTGTCTTTGCGCATAGCTCTTAAGATTTTTTCTGTGCCGGCAAGGTTGGCAGCGGTCGTAAATGGTCCCATCAGTCCTACTCCGGTGAAAATCTCATCATTCAATTCATCCTGGATATAGCGGACGGCGTCAAAAGCAACCTGGGCATTATGGTCATTTTCAAAACGAAGTTTTTCAAGATCTAACTGGTCAACATTACCGATATTTTCCAGAACAGATTCCTTGATGATCGGAATTCCGAATGCATCATAAGTAGATGCGGCACCGAACGCAACTGGAATACCATCGATACGGTAATTAACGCTTAAGCCATCCTGACCAAAACGTTTGTAACTTTCAATGAGCCAGTGGGCACGGGATTTCGCCTCTACAAAAGCATCCTGGTAAGATGCTCCAAAGTTCATTCCGATGTACGGAGAAAAAAGCTTGATAGGCATACGGTCTACGGGTTTTCCGGCGAAGAGGGCGAAAGCACGCTCCTTTGGTGTCATTTGATCATCTTTGTGCATAATAAGTACACTCCTTTTATTGTAGTATGCATTAAGAAAATGTCAATGGCAGATTCTTAGCATTATGATAATATTATTATATCCTAAATGAAAGGAAATGTCAGAGAAAGCTAGAAATATCTGATTGAAAATACTTATAAATAATGCAAAATATAAATAAAATTAATGAGAAAAAATAGTATAGACGATATTGAACAAGACTGTGAAGCAGGTATAATAAAAGACAGAAAAATTTGACAGAAATTTTATCCGGGAGGAAACATGAGATTAGAAAAAAACAGATAAGACCAGATGACACCGGCGGAACGGATTACGTCGGCAGGAGAAGGGAAAATGGTGGATCGAGTGATCACAATCCCATTTATGGGAGAATTAAAATGTTATTTAAGCGGTATCCGAAGTCGGATATGTATTTGATTATGTTGAGAAACCGGGTGAATAAGGAAATCCAGAAATTTGGTATTTAATTTATTAACCATCCGCTGCCAGTCACGACTTGAAGGAAACAATAATCCTTATCTATTGTTTCCTTCAAGGATTGAGAGGCCGCTTTCCCGTTAATAAATTAAATCCCAAAATACACTGCTGAATACGCCGAAAGATCCAGCACAGCTTTCCCATCCGTAACCTTCACTTTCTTCTTCGTATACTTCTTACTTCCTCCAAATGTTACATCATCACTAGCCAGAATCACTTCCAGTTCCTTTGCATCCGTTATTGGAAGCTCATATCCTTCCTGATCCTCATCCGAGAAATTAAAGACAGCGGCAATACGTTCTTTGCCATCCGTTCTTTCAAAAGCGTAGATACAGCGTTCTTCCTGATGACAGTCCAGCCAATGGAAGCCGGCGTTTTCATAGTCTTTTGCGGAAAGAGCCGGAGTTGTCATATACAGATGATTCAGTTCCTGCATGAAGTGATGGAATGCATCGTGAATTGGATACTTCAGGATATCCCAGTCCTGTTCACGTTTTTCATCCCATTCACGGAGCTGTCCGATCTCATTCCCCATGAAGTTTAATTTCTTTCCAGGATGTGCATACATGTACATATAGAAGGCACGTGCCTGTGGGAATTTCTCTTCGTATTCTCCATGCATTTTCTGGGCGATGGTTGCCTTTCCGTGAACCACCTCGTCATGTGAAAGCGGAAGAAGGAAAACATCGTTATAATAGTACATCATGGAGAACGTAAGCTTGTGATAATCGCGGCTTCTGTATTCCGGTGCGGTGCGGAAGTAGTCAAGTGTATCGTTCATCCAGCCCATATCCCATTTGTAATCGAATCCAAGTCCGCCCTGATCAGCAGGTTTTGTTACGCCTTCGAAAGAAGTAGAATCCTCGGCAGAGAGCATAGCTGTCGGGTGCAGTGTTTTTAATCCGCGGTTCATTTCACGAATAAAGTCTACTGCATTATTGTTGACACCTCTTGCCGGTTCACCCTGCCAGTAAATGATACGGCTGATTGCATCCATACGGATTCCGTCCACATGATATACGCTTAACCAGTAGTTCGCAGCAGACTGCAGGAAGCTTCGGACCTCGCCTCTGGAATGCATGAAGTTGCAGCTTCCCCATTCGCTGACGCCAACATCCTGATGTGGATATTCATAAAGCGAAGTTCCGTCATAATCGGCCAGTGCATAATGATCAACGGCAAAATGTACCGGCACGAAATCCATGATCACACCGATGTCGTTCTTGTGGCAGGCATCAATGAATTTCATCAGTTCTTCGGCAGTTCCATAGCGTGATGTCGGGCTGAAGAATCCAGTATTCTGATATCCCCAGGATTCGTCACACGGGTGTTCGCTGAGCGGCATGATCTCGATATAGTTATAATCATTTTCCTTAAGATAAGGGATCAGGATGTCGATCATTTCTACATAAGTGTACCAGTCGTCTGCCTTTTCAGAAGGCTTCTTAAATGAGCCGAAATGCAGTTCGTAGATATTGAGTGGTTTGTCCTTGCATACTGAACGCTTCTGCATCCATTTGCTGTCTTTGAATTTGTAATGGGACAGGTCGCGGATGATAGACGCGAAGTTCGGACGGAGTTCCATGCCGAAGCCGTAAGGATCGCAGTGCTCTACGCAGTTTCCGTCCTGTTTGTAGATGCGGTACTTGTACATCATGCCCGGCTTTGCACCTTTGGCATAACATTCCCAGAAATTTCCGTCATAAGTTTTATTAAGTTCCCATTCCTGCCAGTCGTTAAATTCCCCAATGACTGTAATGCGTGATGCAGCAGGTGCAAAGGTACGGAATGTGGTTCCGTCTTTGTCCGGGTGTGCGCCGAGAAATTCATAGGCGTCGAATATTTTTCCTGTATAAAATCCGTAAAAATCCATATTAACCTCCGTAAAAATGCAATGTAAATAATTAACTGCCGAAAAGATAATGGACAGTAGTTGCTTTTTTGATCTATAATCATATTATAAGAGAAATGCGAGAAGGTATCCACCGACAAAACCGACGAATGGGTGGATAACCGACGAATGGGAAAAAGTGTCGGGAAAGTGAGAAAATGAAATGGATCTTAGGATTGAGAAAACAGAGCGGGGAATCAAGAATGCATTTATCGAACTGCGTTCCAGAAAACATCTGGAAAAGATAACAGTAAAAGAATTATGTGAAAGTGCAAGGATCAATAAGTCTACCTTTTATGCACATTATAAAGATATCTACGATCTGTCAGATGCGATGGAAGAAGAAGTGGTACAGTCGATTGCGAACAGTATTCAGCATCCGGAATATCTTATGGAGCATCCGGCAGAATTCGCAAGGGAACTTCTGATGGCCTATATATCTCAGAATTCTCTGACGGCAATATTATTTTCCGGTAGTCAGGCAAATCATTTCGCGGACAGTATTGAGCGGAGTATCAAGCAGATGATTTTTGAAAAATATCCGGAGTTTGAAGAAGATACGGCGATGAACGTGATGTTGAGTTTTTGCATTCAGGGAAGCTACCATGCTTATCAGAAGAACCGGAGCGGAGATATCATGACGGTGATCGATGTGATCGCAGGGATGACGGGAGCGGTTCGACCGATGTATGAAGAACGATTGGGGGAGAGCAGATCATGAATCTGGAACAACCATGTATCCGCATTTCAGTGCGGAATCTGGTGGAATTTATATTGAGACATGGAGACATTGACAACCGGACCGGCGGGGCAGATAAGGAGGCTATGCAGCAGGATACACCGGAAAATCCAGAGACAGCAGGGGGCAGAGTACCGTGCAGAGGTCCCGTTAAAGTATCAGATAGCGTGCGATGGATTTATCCTGAGTGTAGAAGGAAGAGCGGATGGGATCATAGAACTTCCGAAGCGTGTGGTGATCGACGAGATCAAAGGAGTATTTAAGGATTTGAAACGTCTGAAAGAACCGCAGCTTTTACATTTGGCTCAGGCAAAATGCTATGCCTATATTTATGCAGAACAGAAAAATCTGGAAGAAATCGGAGTACAGATGACGTATTGTAATTTAGATACCGAAGAAATCCGGAGATTCCAGGAGGTATATACCCGGGCAGAACTTAAGAAATGGTTCGAAGAACTTGTATCAGAATATGAAAAATGGGCAAGATACCAGATGGAATGGAGAGCAAAGAGAAATGCTTCAATCAAAACAGTGGAATTCCCATTCGAATATAGAGACGGACAGAAGAAACTGGTTGCGTCGGTATACAGGACAATTTTGAGAAAAAAGAAATTATTTATCCAGGCACCGACCGGAGTCGGCAAGACAATGGCGGCCGTATTTCCGGCGGTGAAAGCAGTCGGGGAAGAACTGGGAGAAAAGATCTTTTATCTGACGGCGAAGACGATCACCAGAACGGTGGCAAGTCAGGCATTCGAGATCCTGAGGAAGCAGGATCTGAAGATGAAAGTCATCACATTGACGGCAAAAGAAAAGATCTGTTTCTGTGAGGAAACTATCTGTAATCCGGATGCATGTCCATATGCCAAAGGACATTTTGACCGTGTAAATGCTGCTGTTTATGAACTGCTCACATCGACAGATGAGATGAGCCGGGAAGTGCTGGAAGAACAGGCAAGGAAATGGAATGTGTGTCCGTTTGAAATGGCACTGGATGTATCGCAGTGGGTAGATGCGGTTATATGTGATTATAATTACGTCTTTGATCCGAATGCACATCTGAAACGCTTTTTCGGAGACGGTGTCAAAGGAGAATATCTGTTTCTGATCGATGAGGCACACAATCTGGTCGAACGTGGGAGAACCATGTACAGCACCAGTATTTGCAAGGAAGATTTTCTGAAAATCAAAAAGCTGGTAAAATACGGAGAACCGAAACTTGTCTCGGCGTTGGAGAGCTGCAATAAGCAGCTTCTGGAGTTAAAAAGAGAATGTGACGGCTGCCAGATACTGAATAGTGTGTCACATGTGTATATTAAGCTATTGTCTTTGATGACAAAGCTGGAAGAGTTTATAGAAGATTGTAAAGATGAAGTAATACGGAAAGGGGTACTGGAGTTTTACTTTGGTATCCGTAATTTCATATATATTCATGACCGGCTGGATGAAAATTATCTGATTTATTCAGAACTAAGTGAAGAAGGAAAGTTTTACCTGCATCTGTTCTGTGTCAATCCGGCGGGATGCCTGCAGGAATATATGGGAAAAGGAAATAGTACGATATTATTTTCGGCAACATTTCTTCCGATCAATTATTATAAAAAACTGTTGAACGCAAAGAAAGATAATATCATTGTTTTCTGCTTACCAACGAATAAAACGGGATATGAAGAGACAGCATATATTCATAAATATTTTCCAATAAAAGAAATATATTTTGATCATGTGTCAGATGAAGATTATGCAAAACAGTGTATCAAATCTATTCATGAGGCTGATCCAGAATGCAAAGTTGATGAGGAAAGCATTGCTGCTCAGATAGGTATATTAAGAAAACGTAAGGCATTCTTTGGGGCTGGCAGTTTAAATATTATGAAAGCTGAGCGTCTATATGATAATTTAATTGGAAATTTGGTTATAGAAAATGAGATACCAACAAGTTTTGAAGAAATTGCCATAAAATATCAAAAGCTAAACCAAAGTGTAAATGAAATTGTAAAAGGTCAAAGGGAAGCTGTATCACAAGTTATAAAAAGCTTATTCACGGTTGAACTGGAACAAAATAAAGGAAAACACAAAGGTCCTAAGGCATCGTTTTTATTAATAGGACCACCGGGTGTTGGAAAAACATTATTGGCAGAGACAATCAGCAATGAATTGAAGGTGCCATATATAATCTTAAATATGAGTGATTATGCGACAGAAAATTCATACATCGACTTAGTTGGATCCTCCAGAAGATTTAGAGGCGGTTCAGAAGGAAAGTTAGTTGAGTTTGTTAGAAAAAATGCAAAATCAGTTATTGTTTTCGATGAGATAGAGAAAGCTGAACT
>ERZ827471.755-NODE-755-length-24713-cov-10.310974_pt1 | contig 24713 bp, 24 predicted proteins | sample MGYA00519772_ERZ827471 | MGnify/ENA primary metagenome ERZ827471 (study PRJEB31778, sample SAMEA3449315) | human gut metagenome | biome: human gut; feature: human-associated habitat; material: faeces | place: United Kingdom | collected 2010/2012 ...
TGGTTATCTGCATCATCGTCTGCCTGTCATGGGCTGTTAATCATTACCGTGATAATGCAATCGCCTACAAAGAACAGCGCGATAACAAGGCCAGTGAACTGGAGAAGGCGAACGCCACCATTACTGACATGCAGCAGCGCCAGCGTGATGCTGATGCACTCGATGATAAATACACGAAGGAGTTAGCTGATGCGAAAGCTGAAAATGATGCTCTTCGGCGCAAGCTTGATAATGGTGGTCGGGTGCTCGTCAAAGGAAAATGCCCTGTGCCATCCTCAGCCGAAACCTCCAGCGCCTCCGGCATGGGCAATGATGCCACCGTCGAACTCTCTCCAGTTGCTGGACGAAACGTTCTCGGTATCCGGGACGGAATTATCCGCGACCAAACAGCATTGAGAACGCTTCAGGAATACATCAGGACGCAATGCCTTCGATGATAGCGATAATTTTACTCATCATCCTTCACATCTGGCTCTGTAGACAGGGTGGTGCTCACTTCTGGAGTGAATCCAGATTAAACATCTCATTGCTGATGCTTGATATTGAGCATTTTGCGCGCGGTAAGGGGCTGCGTTGAGATAAGAGCCAGTCATTACAAATACCAGGATTTAGCCTCGCATTCGCGGGGCTTTTTATTGCCATTACAAAAGCCACTTCCTACAGAGTGGCTTTGATAATGGCTTATACCCTACACGGGATAACTTAACTGATATCCCTTTTAAAGGATAAAGGTATTCAAGCCTGACACATCATGCGCTGTATCGTCGCCGTATTCCCGTATTAACAGAGACCGTAGCCCGACGGGGAACTCCTTCTGCGCGAGTGTGCGGGAATAATCAATAACGATGCACACCGGGGTTACCGGGTACACATATTTCATCATGCCAGCGAGTCCGGTTCTGGCACGGAAGAAACCGGACGTTATGATTTAGTGCGGAAATATTTGTGTAGTGTTCTGAATGTTCTCAGTAAAGAGTAATGAATTATCAAAGGTATAGTAATACCTTTTGTTTTCGTGGATATTTGTAATCCATCTGAAAACCCCTGCTGTAGCAAGATTTTTCCTGTATTCGTAAAATGATAACTCTCCTGATTTGAATCCTTTTAAGGTGGCTTCTATAAGGCATTTATTTTTTGAAAATCTTACATTTACAACCTTACTCTGTCCTTTTATTAAAACCGTATTATCGTTTTCAAGAACAAGATGAATATTCTCTGTGGCTAAATAGTAAATGTAATGTGAGACATTGTGACGTTTTAGTTCAGAATAAAACCAGTGATAGTTTAAATTATTTCGCACTTTATCGAATATTTGTTTAAAAATGGCAACCTGAGCCATTGTAGTACCTTCCATGTGATATGAAGGTACCTAGTCTGCACGATTATCTAAATTGCTTCAATCTGGTCTGACCTGCTTTCTGAGCAATTCAGTAATGTCACTCTTTTCTTTGTTTGCTTCAGGCGAAACTCTTTTTTCTGAGCACAGTCTTCGGCGGCAGGCTTCAATGACCCAGGCTGAGAAATTCCCGGACCCTTTTTGATCAAGAGCAATGTTAATTTGTTCAATCATTTGGTTAGGAAAGCGGATGTTGCGGGTTGTTGTTCTGCGGGTTCTGTTCTTAGTTGACATGAGGTTGCCCCGTATTCAGTGTCGCTGATTTGTATTGTCTGAAGTTGTTTTTACGTTAAGTTGATGCAGATCAATTAATATGATACCTGCGTCATAATTGATTATTTGACGTGGTTTGATGGCGTAGATGCACGTTGTGACATGTAGATGATAATTATTATCATTTTGTGGGTCCTTTCCGGCGATCCGACAGGTTACGGGGCGGCGACCTCGCGGGTTTTCGCTATTTATGAAAATTTTCCGGTTTAAGGCGTTTCCGTTCTTCTTCGTCGTAACTTAATGTTTTTATTTAAAATACCCCCTGAAAAGAAAGGAAACGACAGGTGCTGAAAACGAACTTTTGGGCCTCTGTCGTTTCCTTTCTCTGTTTTTGGCCGTGGAATGAACAATGGAAGTCAACAAAAAGCAGCTGGCTGACATTTTCGGTGCGAGTATCCGTACCATTCAGAACTGGCAGGAACAGGGAATGCCCGTTCTGCGAGGCGGTGGCAAGGGTAATGAGGTGCTTTATGACTCTGCCGCCGTTATAAGATGGTATGCCGAAAGGGATGCTGAAATTGAGAACGAAAAGCTGCGCCGGGAAGTTGAAGAACTGCGGCAGGCCAGCGAGACAGATCTCCAGCCAGGGACTATTGAGTACGAACGCCATCGACTTACGCGTGCGCAGGCCGACGCACAGGAGCTGAAAAATGCCAGAGACTCCGCTGAAGTGGTGGAAACCGCATTCTGTACTTTCGTGCTGTCGCGGATCGCAGGTGAAATTGCCAGTATTCTCGACGGGATCCCCCTGTCGGTGCAGCGGCGTTTTCCGGAACTGGAAAACCGACATGTTGATTTCCTGAAACGGGATATCATCAAAGCCATGAACAAAGCAGCCGCGCTGGATGAACTGATACCGGGGTTGCTGAGTGAATATATCGAACAGTCAGGTTAACAGGCTGCGGCATTTTGTCCGCGCCGGGCTTCGCTCACTGTTCAGGCCGGAGCCACAGACCGCCGTTGAATGGGCGGATGCTAATTACTATCTCCCGAAAGAATCCGCATACCAGGAAGGGCGCTGGGAAACACTGCCCTTTCAGCGGGCCATCATGAATGCGATGGGCAGCGACTACATCCGTGAGGTGAATGTGGTGAAGTCTGCCCGTGTCGGTTATTCCAAAATGCTGCTGGGTGTTTATGCCTACTTTATAGAGCATAAGCAGCGCAACACACTTATCTGGTTGCCGACGGATGGTGATGCCGAGAACTTTATGAAAACCCACGTTGAGCCGACTATTCGTGATATTCCGTCGCTGCTGGCGCTGGCCCCGTGGTATGGCAAAAAGCACCGGGATAACACGCTCACCATGAAGCGTTTCACTAATGGGCGTGGCTTCTGGTGCCTGGGCGGTAAAGCGGCAAAAAACTACCGTGAAAAGTCGGTGGATGTGGCGGGTTATGATGAACTTGCTGCCTTTGATGATGATATTGAACAGGAAGGCTCTCCGACGTTCCTGGGTGACAAGCGTATTGAAGGCTCGGTCTGGCCAAAGTCCATCCGTGGCTCCACGCCCAAAGTGAGAGGCGCCTGTCAGATTGAGCGTGCAGCCAGTGAATCCCCGCATTTTATGCGTTTTCATGTTGCCTGCCCGCACTGCGGGGAGGAGCAGTACCTTAAATTTGGTGATAAAGAGACGCCGTTTGGCCTCAAATGGACGCCGGATGATCCCTCCAGCGTGTTTTATCTCTGCGAGCATAATGCCTGCGTCATCCGTCAGCAGGAGCTGGACTTTACTGATGCCCGTTATATCTGCGAAAAGACCGGGATCTGGACCCGTGATGGCATTCTCTGGTTTTCGTCATCCGGTGAAGAGATTGAGCCGCCGGACAGTGTGACCTTTCACATCTGGACGGCGTACAGCCCGTTCACCACCTGGGTGCAGATTGTCAAAGACTGGATGAAGACGAAAGGGGATACGGGAAAACGTAAAACCTTCGTGAACACCACGCTCGGTGAGACATGGGAAGCGAAAATCGGCGAACGTCCGGATGCTGAAGTGATGGCAGAGCGGAAAGAGCATTATTCAGCGCCCGTTCCTGACCGTGTGGCTTACCTGACCGCCGGTATCGACTCCCAGCTGGACCGCTACGAAATGCGCGTATGGGGATGGGGGCCGGGTGAGGAAAGCTGGCTGATTGACCGGCAGATTATTATGGGCCGCCACGACGATGAACAGACGCTGCTGCGTGTGGATGAGGCCATCAATAAAACCTATACCCGCCGGAATGGTGCAGAAATGTCGATATCCCGTATCTGCTGGGATACTGGCGGGATTGACCCGACCATTGTGTATGAACGCTCGAAAAAACATGGGCTGTTCCGGGTGATCCCCATTAAAGGGGCATCCGTCTACGGAAAGCCGGTGGCCAGCATGCCACGTAAGCGAAACAAAAACGGGGTTTACCTTACCGAAATCGGTACGGATACCGCGAAAGAGCAGATTTATAACCGCTTCACACTGACGCCGGAAGGGGATGAACCGCTTCCCGGTGCCGTTCACTTCCCGAATAACCCGGATATTTTTGATCTGACCGAAGCGCAGCAGCTGACGGCTGAAGAGCAGGTCGAAAAATGGGTGGATGGCAGGAAAAAAATACTGTGGGACAGCAAAAAGCGACGCAATGAGGCGCTCGACTGCTTCGTTTATGCGCTGGCGGCGCTGCGCATCAGTATTTCCCGCTGGCAGCTGGATCTCAGTGCGCTGCTGGCGAGCCTGCAGGAAGAGGATGGTGCAGCAACCAACAAGAAAACACTGGCAGATTACGCCCGTGCCTTATCCGGAGAGGATGAATGACGCGACAGGAAGAACTTGCCGCTGCCCGTGCGGCACTGCATGACCTGATGACAGGAAAACGGGTGGCAACGGTACAGAAAGACGGACGGAGAGTGGAGTTTACGGCCACTTCCGTGTCTGACCTGAAAAAATACATTGCGGAGCTGGAAGTGCAGACCGGCATGACACAGCGACGCAGGGGACCTGCAGGATTTTATGTATGAAAACGTCCACCATTCCCACCCTTCTGGGGCCGGACGGCATGACATCGCTGCGTGAATATGCCGGTTATCACGGCGGTGGCAGCGGATTTGGTGGGCAGTTGCGGGCGTGGAACCCACCGGGTGAAAGTGTGGATGCAGCCCTGCTGCCCAACTTTACCCGTGGCAATGCCCGCGCAGACGATCTGGTACGCAATAACGGCTATGCCGCCAACGCCATCCAGCTGCATCAGGATCATATCGTCGGGTCTTTTTTCCGGCTCAGTCATCGCCCAAGCTGGCGCTATCTGGGCATCGGGGAGGAAGAAGCCCGTGCCTTTTCCCGCGAGGTTGAAGCGGCATGGAAAGAGTTTGCCGAGGATGACTGCTGCTGCATTGACGTTGAGCGAAAACGCACGTTTACCATGATGATTCGGGAAGGTGTGGCCATGCACGCCTTTAACGGTGAACTGTTCGTTCAGGCCACCTGGGATACCAGTTCGTCGCGGCTTTTCCGGACACAGTTCCGGATGGTCAGCCCGAAGCGCATCAGCAACCCGAACAATACCGGCGACAGCCGGAACTGCCGTGCCGGTGTGCAGATTAATGACAGCGGTGCGGCGCTGGGATATTACGTCAGCGAGGACGGGTATCCTGGCTGGATGCCGCAGAAATGGACATGGATACCCCGTGAGTTACCCGGCGGGCGTGCCTCGTTCATTCACGTTTTTGAACCCGTGGAGGACGGGCAGACTCGCGGTGCAAATGTGTTTTACAGCGTGATGGAGCAGATGAAGATGCTCGACACGCTGCAGAACACGCAGCTGCAGAGCGCCATTGTGAAGGCGATGTATGCCGCCACCATTGAGAGTGAGCTGGATACGCAGTCAGCGATGGATTTTATTCTGGGTGCGAACAGTCAGGAGCAGCGGGAAAGGCTGACGGGCTGGATTGGTGAAATTGCCGCGTATTACGCCGCAGCACCGGTCCGTCTGGGAGGCGCAAAAGTGCCGCACCTGATGCCGGGTGACTCACTGAACCTGCAGACGGCTCAGGACACGGATAACGGCTACTCCGTTTTTGAGCAGTCACTGCTGCGGTATATCGCTGCCGGACTGGGTGTCTCGTATGAGCAGCTTTCCCGGAATTACGCTCAGATGAGCTACTCCACGGCACGGGCCAGCGCGAACGAGTCGTGGGCGCACTTTATGGGGCGGCGAAAATTCGTCGCATCCCGTCAGGCGAGCCAGATGTTTCTGTGCTGGCTGGAAGAGGCCATCGTTCGCCGCGTGGTGACGTTACCTTCAAAAGCGCGCTTCAGTTTTCAGGAAGCCCGCAGTGCCTGGGGGAACTGTGACTGGATAGGCTCCGGTCGTATGGCCATCGATGGTCTGAAAGAAGTACAGGAAGCGGTGATGCTGATAGAAGCCGGACTGAGCACCTACGAGAAAGAGTGCGCAAAACGCGGCGACGACTATCAGGAAATTTTTGCCCAGCAGGTCCGTGAAACGATGGAGCGCCGTGCAGCCGGTCTTAAACCGCCCGCCTGGGCGGCTGCGGCATTTGAATCCGGGCTGCGACAATCAACAGAGGAGGAGAAGAGTGACAGCAGAGCTGCGTAATCTCCCGCATATTGCCAGTATGGCCTTTAATGAGCCGCTGATGCTTGAACCCGCCTATGCGCGGGTTTTCTTTTGTGCGCTTGCAGGCCAGCTTGGGATCAGCCGCCTGACGGATGCGGTATCCGGCGACAGCCTGACTGCCGGAGAGGCACCCGCGGCGCTGGCGTTATCCGTTGATGATGACGGACCACGACAGGCCCGCAGTTATCAGGTCATGAACGGCATCGCCGTGCTGCCGGTGTCCGGCACGCTGGTCAGTCGGACGCGAGCGCTGCAGCCGTATTCGGGGATGACCGGTTACAACGGCATTATCGCCCGTCTGCAACAGGCTGCCAGCGACCCGATGGTGGACGGCATTCTGCTCGATATGGATACGCCAGGCGGGATGGTGGCAGGGGCATTTGACTGCGCTGACATCATCGCCCGTGTGCGTGACATAAAGCCGGTATGGGCGCTGGCCAACGACATGAACTGCAGTGCAGGTCAGTTGCTTGCCAGTGCCGCCTCCCGGCGTCTGGTCACGCAGACCGCCCGGACAGGCTCCATCGGCGTCATGATGGCTCACAGTAATTACGGTGCTGCGCTGGAGAAACAGGGTGTGGAAATCACGCTGATTTACAGCGGCAGCCATAAGGTGGATGGCAACCCCTACAGCCATCTTCCGGATGACGTCCGGGAGACACTGCAGTCCCGGATGGACGCAACCCGCCGGATGTTTGCACAGAAGGTGTCGGCATATACCGGCCTGTCCGTGCAGGCTGTGCTGGATACCGAGGCTGCAGTGTACAGCGGTCAGGAGGCCATTGATGCCGGACTGGCTGATGAACTTGTTAACAGTACCGATGCGATCACCGTCATGCGTGATGCACTGGATGCACGTAAATCCCGTCTCTCAGGAGGGCGAATGACCAAAGAGACTCAATCAACAACTGTTTCAGCCACTGCTTCGCAGGCTGACGTTACTGAGGTGGTGCAAGCGACGGAGGGCGAGAACGCCAGCGCGGCGCAGCCGGACGTGAACGCGCAGATCACCGCAGCGGTTGCGGCAGAAAACAGTCGCATTATGGGGATCCTCAACTGTGAGGAGGCTCACGGACGCGAAGAACAGGCACGCGTGCTGGCCGAAACCCCCGGAATGACCGTGGAAACGGCCCGCCGCATTCTGGCCGCAGCACCACAGAGTGCACAGGCGCGCAGTGACACTGCGCTGGATCGTCTGATGCAGGGTGCACCGGCACCGCTGGCTGCAGGTAACCTGGCATCTGATACCAATAAAGAATTACTTAATACACCTGAAGCTTTACCGGTATAAGAGGCAGTTATGGCGACAAAAGAAGAGTTTAACCATTACCAGCCGCTGGGTAACAGTGATCCGGCTCATACAGCAATTGCGCCTGGCGGATTGAGTGCGAAAACGCCTGCAATGACCCCACTGATGCTGGATGGCACTACCCGTAAGCTGGTTGTGTGGGATGGCACCACCGACGGTGCAGCCGTTGGCATTCTGGCGGTTGCTGCTGACCAGACCAGCACCACACTGACGTTCTACAAGTCCGGCTCGTTCCGTTATGAGGATGTGCTCTGGCCGGAGGCTGCCAGCGACGAGACGAAAAAACGGACCGCGTTTGCCGGAACGGCAATCAGCATCGTTTAATCTTCCCCTTCATCAACAAAGGCCGCCTGTGCGGCTTTTTTTATGGAAATAATTTATGTCTGTATATACAACTGCAGAATTACTGGCATCGACCCAGCATCACTTTAAGTTCGATCCGCTGTTTCTGCGCCTGTTTTTCCGTGAAACCTATCCTTTCACCACGGAGAAAGTCTATCTCTCACAAATTCCGGGACTGGTAAACATGGCGCTGTACGTTTCGCCGATTGTTTCCGGTGAGGTTATCCGATCCCGTGGCGGCTCCACCTCTGAATTTACGCCGGGTTATGTCAAACCCAAGCATGAGGTGAATCCGCAGATGACCCTGCGTCGCCTGCCGGATGAAGAACCGCAGAACCTGGCTGACCCGGCTTACCGTCGTCGCCGTATTATTCGGCAGAATATGCTGGATGAAAATCTGGCGATTGCCCAGGTCGAAGAGATGCAGGCAGTTTCTGCCGTGCTTAAGGGCAAATACACCATGACCGGTGAAGCCTTCGATCCGGTTGAGGTGGATATGGGCCGCAGTGAGGCGAATAACATCACGCAGTCCGGCGGCACGGAGTGGAGCAAGCGTGACAAGTCCACGTATGATCCGACCGACGATATCGAAGCCTACGCGCTGAACGCCAGCGGAGTGGTGAATATCATCGTGTTTGATCCGAAAGGCTGGGCGCTGTTCCGTTCCTTCAAAGCCGTCAGGGAGAAGCTGGATACTCGTCGCGGCTCTCATTCCGAGCTGGAGACAGCGGTGAAAGACCTGGGCAAAGCGGTGTCCTACAAGGGGATGTATGGCGATGTGGCCATCGTCGTGTATTCCGGACAGTACGTGGAAAACGGCGTCAAAAAGAACTTCCTGCCGGACAACACGATGGTGCTGGGGAACACTCAGGCACGCGGTCTGCGCACCTATGGCTGCATTCAGGATGCGGACGCACAGCGCGAAGGCATTAACTCCTCTGCCCGTTACCCGAAAAACTGGGTGACCACCGGCGATCCGGCGCGTGAGTTCACCATGATTCAGTCAGCACCGCTGATGCTGCTGGCTGACCCTGATGAGTTCGTGTCCGTACAACTGGCGTAATCGTGGCCCTTCGGGGCCATTTTCTCTATGTGGAGGAGTCCATGACGAAAGGTGAACTGATTGTCCGTCTCCGGTCGCTGGGTGAGCAACTGAACCGTGATGTCAGCCTGACGGGGACGAAAGAAGAACTGGCGCTCCGTGTGGCAGAGCTGGAAGAGGAGCTTGATGACACGGATGACGCTGCCGGTCAGGATACCCCTCTCAGACCGGAAAATGCGCTGACCGGACATGAAAATGAGGTGGTATCAGCGCAGCCGGATACCGTGACTGATACGGCTGATCTGGTCACGGTTGTGGCACTGGTGACGCTGCATACTGATGCACTTCACGCCACGCGGGATGAGGCTGTGGCATTTGTGCTGCCGGGAACGGCGTTCCGTGTCTCTGCCGGTGTGGCAGCTGAAATGACAGAGCGCGGCCTGGCCAGAATGCAATAACGGGAGGCGCTGTGGCTGATTTCGATAACCTGTTCGATGCTGCCATTGCCCGCGCCGATGAAACGATACGCGGGTACATGGGAACGTCAGCCACCATGACATCCGGTGAGCAGTCCGGCGCAGTAATACGTGGTGTTTTTGATGACCCTGAAAATATCAGCTATGCCGGACAGGGCGTACGCGTTGAAGGCTCCAGCCCGTCCCTGTTTGTCCGGACTGATGATGTGCGGCAGCTGCGGCGCGGCGACACGCTGACCATCGGTGAGGAAAACTTCTGGATAGACCGGATTTCGCCGGATGATGGCGGAAGCTGTCATCTCTGGCTTGGGCGGGGCGTACCGCCTGCCGTTAACCGTCGCCGCTGAAAGGGGGATGTATGGCCATAAAAGGTCTTGAGCAGGCCGTTGAAAACCTCAGCCGTATCAGCAAAACGGCGGTGCCTGGTGCCGCCGCAATGGCCATTAACCGCGTTGCTTCATCCGCGATATCGCAGTCGGCGTCACAGGTTGCCCGTGAGACAAAGGTACGCCGGAAACTGGTAAAGGAAAGGGCCAGGCTGAAAAGGGCCACGGTCAAAAATCCGCAGGCCAGAATCAGGGTTAACCGGGGGGATTTGCCCGTAATAAAGCTGGGTAACGCGCGGATTGTCCTGTCCCGACGCAGGCGTCGTAAAAAGGGGCAGCGTTCAGCCCTGAAAGGTGGCGGCAGCGTGCTTGTGGTGGGAAACCGTCGTATTCCCGGCGCGTTTATTCAGCAACTGAAAAATGGCCGGTGGCATGTCATGCAGCGTGTGGCCGGGAAAAACCGTTACCCCATTGATGTGGTGAAAATCCCGATGGCGGTGCCGCTTACCACGGCGTTTAAACAGAATATTGAACGGATACGGCGTGAACGTCTTCCGAAAGAGCTGGGCTATGCGCTGCAGCATCAACTGAGAATGGTAATAAAGCGATGAAACATACTGAACTCCGTGCAGCCGTACTGGATGCACTGGAGAAGCATGACACCGGGGCGACGCTTTTTGATGGTCGCCCCGCTGTTTTTGATGAGGCGGATTTTCCGGCAATTGCCGTTTATCTCATCGGCGCTGAATACACGGGCGAAGAGCTGGACAGTGATACCTGGCAGGCGGAGCTGCATATTGAAGTTTTCCTGCCTGCTCAGGTGCCGGATTCAGAGCTGGATTCGTGGATGGAGTCCCGGATTTATCCGGTGATGAGCGATGTCCCGGCACTGTCAGATTTGATCACCAGTATGGTGGCCAGTGGCTATGACTACCGGCGCGACGATGATGCGGGCCTGTGGAGTTCAGCCGATCTGACTTATGTCATTACCTATGAAATGTGAGGACGATATGCCAACACCAAATCCTCTGGCACCGGTGAAAGGGGCCGGGACCACACTGTGGGTTTATAAGGGGAACGGTGACCCTTATGCGAACCCGCTTTCAGACGTTGACTGGTCGCGTCTGGCAAAAGTTAAAGACCTGACGCCCGGCGAACTGACCGCTGAGTCCTATGACGACAGCTATCTCGATGATGAAGATGCAGACTGGACTGCGACCGGGCAGGGGCAGAAATCTGCCGGAGATACCAGCTTCACGCTGGCTTGGATGCCCGGAGAGCAGGGGCAGCAGGCGCTGCTGGCGTGGTTTAATGAAGGTGATACCCGTGCCTATAAAATCCGCTTCCCGAACGGCACGGTCGATGTGTTCCGTGGCTGGGTCAGCAGTATCGGTAAGGCGGTGACGGCGAAGGAAGTGATTACCCGCACGGTGAAGGTCACCAATGTGGGACGTCCGTCGATGGCAGAAGATCGCAGCACGGTGACGGCGGCCACCGGCATGACGGTAACGCCAGCCAGTGCTTCCGTAGTGAAAGGGCAGAGCACCACGCTGACCGTGGCCTTCCAGCCGGAAGGGGCAACCGACAAGAGCTTCCGTGCGGTGTCTTCGGATAAAACAAAAGCCACCGTGTCGGTCAGTGGTATGACCATCACCGTGAACGGCGTTGCTGCAGGCAAGGTCAACATTCCGGTTGTATCTGGTAATGGTGAGTTTGCTGCGGTTGCAGAAATCACCGTCACCGCCAGTTAATCCGGAGAGTCAGCGATGTTCCTGAAAACAGAATCATTTGAACATAACGGTGTGACCGTCACGCTTTCTGAACTGTCAGCCCTGCAGCGTATTGAGCATCTCGCCCTGATGAAACGGCAGGCAGAACAGGCGGAGTCAGACAGCAACCGGAAGTTTACTGTGGAAGATGCCATCAGAACCGGCGCGTTTCTGGTGGCGATGTCCCTGTGGCATAACCATCCGCAGAAGACAAAGCTGCCTTCCATGAATGAAGCCGTTAAACAGATTGAGCAGGAAGTGCTTACCACCTGGCCCACAGAGGCAATTTCTCATGCTGAAAACGTGGTGTACCGGCTGTCCGGTATGTCTGAGTTTGTGGTGAATGATGCTCCTGAACAGGCAGAGGACGCCGGGCCTGCAGAGCCTGTTTCTGCGGGAAAGTGTTCGACGGTGAGCTGAGTTTTGCCCTGAAACTGGCGCGTGAGATGGGGCGACCTGACTGGCGCGCCATGCTTGCCGGGATGTCATCCACAGAGTATGCCGACTGGCACCGCTTTTACAGTACCCATTATTTTCATGATGTTCTGCTGGATATGCACTTTTCCGGGCTGACGTACACCGTGCTCAGCCTGTTTTTCAGCGATCCGGATATGCATCCGCTGGATTTCAGTCTGCTGAACCGGCGTGAGGCTGACGAAGAGCCTGAAGATGATGTGCTGATGCAGAAAGCGGCAGGGCTTGCCGGAGGCGTTCGTTTTGGCCTGGACGGGAATGAAGTTATCCCCGCTTCCCCGGATGTGGCGGACATGACGGAGGATGACGTAATGCTGATGACAGTATCAGAAGGGATCGCAGGAGGAGTCCGGTATGGCTGAACCGGTAGGCGATCTGGTCGTTGATTTAAGTCTGGATGCGGCCAGATTTGACGAGCAGATGGCCAGAGTCAGGCGTCATTTTTCCGGTACGGAAAGTGATGCGAAAAAAACAGCGGCAGTCGTTGAACAGTCGCTGAGCCGACAGGCGCTGGCTGCACAGAAAGCGGGGATTTCCGTCGGGCAGTATAAAGCTGCCATGCGTATGCTGCCTGCGCAGTTCACTGACGTGGCCACGCAGCTTGCAGGCGGGCAAAGTCCGTGGCTGATCCTGCTGCAACAGGGGGGGCAGGTGAAGGACTCCTTCGGCGGGATGATCCCCATGTTCCGGGGGCTTGCCGGTGCGATCACCCTGCCGATGGTGGGGGCCACCTCGCTGGCGGTGGCGACCGGAGCGCTGGCGTATGCCTGGTATCAGGGCAACTCAACCCTGTCCGATTTCAACAAAACGCTGGTCCTTTCCGGCAATCAGGCGGGACTGACGGCAGATCGTATGCTGGTCCTGTCCAGAGCCGGGCAGGCGGCAGGGCTGACGTTTAACCAGACCAGCGAGTCACTCAGCGCACTGGTTAAGGCGGGGGTAAGCGGTGAGGCTCAGATTGCGTCCATCAGCCAGAGTGTGGCGCGTTTCTCCTCTGCATCCGGCGTGGAGGTGGACAAGGTCGCTGAAGCCTTCGGGAAGCTGACCACAGACCCGACGTCGGGGCTGACGGCGATGGCACGCCAGTTCCATAACGTGACGGCGGAGCAGATTGCGTATGTTGCTCAGTTGCAGCGTTCCGGCGATGAAGCCGGGGCATTGCAGGCGGCGAACGAGGCCGCAACGAAAGGGTTTGATGACCAGACCCGTAAACTGAAAGATAACATGGGTACGCTGGAGACCTGGGCAGACAAGACTGCACAGGCATTCAAATCCATGTGGGATGCGGTGCTGGATATTGGTCGCCCGGACTCCTCTGCAGATATGCTCGCCAAAGCTGAAAAGGCTTTTGATGAAGCGGATAAAAAATGGCAGTGGTATCAGAGCCGAAGCCACCGGCGCGGTAAAACGTCAGCATTTCTTGCCAATCTCCGGGGGGCATGGGAGAAGAGAGAGAATGCGCGACTTGGGCTTTCAGCCGCCACGTTGCAGGCAGATCTTGAAAAGGCCAGTGAGATGGCAGCAAAAGATCGGGCCGAGTCTGAGGCATCACGGCTGAAATATACCGAAGAGGCGCAGAAGGCTTACGAACGCCTGCAGACACCGCTGGAGAAATATACCGCCCGCCAGGAGGAACTGAATAAGGCACTGAAAGACGGAAAAATCCTGCAGGCAGATTACAACACGCTGATGGCGGCGGCGAAAAAGGACTATGAAGCGACGCTGAAAAAGCCGAAAGGCGTGAAGGTGTCTGCGGGCGATCGTCAGGAAGACAGTGCTCATGCTGCCCTGCTGACGCTTCAGGCAGAACTCCGGACGCTGGAGAAGCATGCCGGAGCGAATGAGAAAATCAGCCAGCAGCGCCGGGATTTGTGGAAGGCGGAGAGTCAGTTCGCGGTACTGGAGGAGGCGGCGCAACGTCGCCAGCTGTCTGCACAGGAGAAATCCCTGCTGGCGCATAAAGATGAGACGCTGGAGTACAAACGCCAGCTGGCTGCACTTGGCGACAAGGTTACGTATCAGGAGCGCCTGAACGCGCTGGCGCAGCAGGCGGATAAATTCGCACAGCAGCAACGGGCAAAACGGGCCGCCATTGATGCGAAAAGCCGGGGGCTGACTGACCGGCAGGCAGAACGGGAAGCCACGGAACAGCGCCTGAAGGAACAGTATGGCGATAATCCGCTGGCGCTGAATAACGTCATGTCAGAGCAGAAAAAGACCTGGGCGGCTGAAGACCAGCTTCGCGGGAGCTGGATGGCAGGCCTGAAGTCCGGCTGGAGTGAGTGGGAAGAGAGCGCCACGGACAGTATGTCGCAGGTTAAAAGTGCTGCCACGCAGACCTTTGATGGTATTGCACAGAATATGGCGGCGATGCTGACCGGCAGTGAGCAGAACTGGCGCAGCTTCACCCGCTCCGTGCTGTCCATGATGACAGAAATTCTGCTGAAGCAGGCAATGGTGGGGATTGTCGGGAGTATCGGCAGCGCTATTGGCGGGGCTGTTGGTGGTGGCGCATCCGCGTCAGGCGGTACAGCCATTCAGGCTGCGGCGGCGAACTTCCATTTTGCGACCGGAGGATTTACGGGAACCGGCGGCAAATATGAGCCAGCGGGGATTGTCCACCGCGGGGAGTTTGTCTTCACGAAGGAGGCAACCAGCCGGATTGGTGTCGGGAACCTGTACCGCCTGATGCGGGGCTATGCGGAAGGGGGGTATGTGGGTGCTGCCGGAAGTCCGGCGCAGATGCGGCGGGCCGAAGGCATTAATTTTAATCAGAACAATCACGTGGTGATTCAGAACGACGGTATCAACGGACAGGCCGGGCCGCAGCTGATGAAAGCGGTGTATGAGATGGCCCGTAAAGGTGCGCAGGATGAGCTCCGGCTGCAGTTGCGTGATGGCGGTCTGTTATCGGGGAGCGGGCGATGAAAACATTTCGCTGGAAAGTGAAGCCGGATATGGAGGTGAACTCGCAGCCATCGGTGCGTGAAGTGCGTTTTGGTGACGGGTACTCACAGCGTATGGCGGCAGGGCTGAATGCTGACCTGAAAACATACAGGGTGACGCTTTCCGTGACCCGGGAGGAGGCCCGGCATCTGGAAGCGTTCCTGGCAGAGCACGGTGGCTGGAAGGCATTTTTGTGGAAGCCACCCTATGCATACCGGCAGATAAAGGTGACCTGTGCCGGGTGGTCTGCGCGGGTCGGGATGTTGCGCGTTGAGTTCAGCGCGGAGTTTAAGCAGGTGGTGAACTGATGCAGGATATTCACGAAGAAAGTCTGAACGAGTCGGTTAAGTCAGAGCAGTCACCGCGGGTGGTACTCTGGGAAATCGACCTGACGGTGCAGGGCGGTGAGCGGTATTTTTTCTGCAATGAGCTGAATGAAAAAGGGGAGCCGGTGACCTGGCAGGGGCGTGAATATCAGGCGTACCCGATTGAGGGGAGTGGCTTTGAGATGAGCGGGAAGGGCAGCAGTGCCAGACCGTCGCTGACGGTGTCCAATCTGTTCGGTCTGGTCACCGGGATGGCGGAAGACCTGCAGAGTCTGGTGGGGGCCACGGTGGTCCGCCGCCGGGTGTATGCCCGTTTTCTGGATGCGGTGAATTTCGTTGCGGGCAATCCGGAGGCGGACCCGGAGCAGGAGCTGAGTGACCGCTGGGTGGTGGAGCAGATGTCGCAGCTGACAGCCATGACGGCCTCGTTTGTGCTGGCCACACCGACCGAGACGGACGGGGCGCTGTTTCCCGGTCGTATCATGCTGGCGAACACCTGTATGTGGACCTACCGCTCTGATGAGTGTGGTTACACGGGCGGGGCTGTGGCGGATGAGTTCGATAAACCCACCACGGATATCCGTAAGGACAGATGCAGCAAGTGCATGCGCGGGTGTGAACTGCGCAGGAATGTCGGCAATTTTGGCGGTTTCCTTTCCATTAATAAACTTTCGCAGTAAATCCCGGTTTATGACACAGACTGAATCAGCGATTCTGGCACATGCCCGGCGGTGTGCGCCTGCGGAGTCGTGCGGCTTCGTGATAAGCACGCCGGAGGGGGAGCGGTATATCCCTTGTGTGAATATTTCCGCGGAGCCGGAGGCGTATTTTCGTATCGCACCGGAAGACTGGCTGCGGGCAGAGATGCAGGGGGAGATTGTGGCACTGGTCCACAGTCATCCCGGTGGGCTGCCCTGGCTGAGCGAGGCTGACCGGCGGCTGCAGATAAAAAGCGCACTGCCCTGGTGGCTGGTCTGCCGGGGTGACATTCACAAATTCCGCTGTGTGCCACATCTGACAGGACGGCGCTTTGAGCACGGGGTGACGGACTGTTACACGCTGTTCCGGGATGCTTATCATCTGGCGGGGACTGAAATGCCGGATTTTCATCGCGAGGATGACTGGTGGCGCAACGGCCAGAACCTTTACCTGGACAATATGGCGGTCACCGGCTTTTACCGGGTGCCCCTGTCCTCTGCACAGGCGGGCGATATTCTGCTGTGCTGCTTTGGTGCTTCGGTACCGAACCATGCCGCCATTTACTGCGGTAACGGTGAGCTGCTTCACCATCTGCCTGAACAACTGAGTAAACGGGAGAGGTATTCCGAAAAATGGCAACGACGAACGCATTCTGTCTGGCGTCACCGCCACTGGCACGCATCTGCCTTCACGGGGATTTACAACGATTTGGCCGCCGCCTCAGCCTGTATGTGAACACGGCAGCGGAAGCCATTCGCGCCCTGTCGATGCAGATGCCGGGCTTTCGCCGTCAGATGAACGAAGGCTGGTACCAGATACGTATTGCCGGTGATGACACGGCACCGGAGGCGGTGTACGCCCGTCTTCACGAACAGCTGGGTGAGGGAACGGTCATCCACATTGTGCCGCGACTGGCCGGGGCCGGAAAGGGTGGACTGCAGATTGTGCTGGGGGCGGCAGCCATCGTGGGCTCTTTCTTCACGGCCGGTGCCTCGATGGCGTTATGGGGTACAGCCCTGAGTGCCGGCGGTTTTTCTGCCACCACAATGCTGTTTTCACTGGGTGCCAGCATGATACTGGGCGGTGTGGCCCAGATGCTGGCCCCGAAGGCAAAAACACCGGATTACCGCGCAACGGATAACGGCAGACAGAACACGTACTTTTCCTCGCTGGATAACATGATTGCCCAGGGGAACCCGATGCCGGTGCCTTACGGGGAAATGCTGGTTGGCTCCCGCCGTATATCCCAGGACATCAGCACCCGTGATGAAGGCGGGGGCGGAAAGGTCGTGGTTATCGGGCGGCAGGGGTAAAAAGAATAAAAAAATCCCGCAGTGATCGCGGACAGGAACTGCGGGAGAGTTACGAAGATTAAGTGTAAGGAATTATTCTTATATCACGACAAAAAAATTAACGCAGAGAAATTATACGCGCCACAGTCAGTTTGTGAAAATGTGAAGATATTCAGAATTTTTATGCCATTACCGGTTTTAACCAACAGGATTATCGGTGGGCATGAAAGAAAACCCCGGTATCTGCTGATACCGGGGTTTCTCTTTAGCATGGCAGAAATGTGTTTCATGCTTTTCGGGCGAAGGATATCCGACTTCTGTACGGAATGGCAAGTGGCGGTTAATTTATTCAGGGGAAGGCTGTATGGGAAAAGGTGGCGGTAAGGCACACACGCCTCGTGAGGCGAAGGATAATCTCAAATCCACGCAGATGATGAGCGTGATTGATGCGATTGGTGAGGGACCGATAGAAGGTCCGGTGAAGGGACTGCAGAGTATTCTGGTGAACAAAACCCCGCTGACGGACACGGACGGTAATCCCGTGATACACGGTGTGACGGCGGTCTGGCGCGCCGGGGAGCAGGAGCAGACACCACCGGAAGGCTTTGAGTCCTCCGGTGCTGAAACCGGACTGGGCGTGGAAGTGACGAAGGCAAAACCGGTGACGCGCACCATTACGTCCGCGAACATTGACCGCCTGCGGGTTACCTTCGGGGTGCAGTCACTGGTGCAGACCACGTCAAAGGGCGACCGTAATCCTTCCTCTGTCCGGATTCTGATTCAGTTACAGCGTAATGGCCGCTGGGTGACGGAAAAGGATGTCACCATTAACGGCAAGACCACCTCGCAGTTCCTGGCCTCGGTGATTCTGGATAATCTGCCTCCCCGGCCCTTTAACATCCGGATGGTCAGGGAGACGGCGGACAGCACCACGGACCAGCTGCAGAATAAGACGCTGTGGTCGTCATACACCGAAATCATCGATGTGAAACAGTGCTACCCGAACACGGCCATTGTGGGGCTGCAGGTGGATGCGGAGCAGTTCGGCGGCCAGCAGATGACGGTGAACTACCATATCCGCGGTCGCATCATCCAGGTGCCGTCAAACTATGACCCGGAAAAACGCACGTACAGTGGTATCTGGGACGGCAGTCTGAAACCGGCATACAGCAACAACCCGGCCTGGTGCCTGTGGGACATGCTGACTCACCCGCGCTACGGCATGGGAAAACGTCTGGGGGCGGCGGATGTGGACAAGTGGGCGCTGTATGCCATCGGGCAGTACTGCGATCAGACGGTCCCGGATGGTTTCGGGGGGACCGAGCCGCGGATGACCTTTAATGCGTACCTGGCACAACAGCGTAAGGCGTGGGACGTTCTCAGTGATTTCTGCTCTGCGATGCGCTGTATGCCGGTATGGAACGGTCAGACGCTGACGTTCGTTCAGGACCGCCCGTCGGATGTGGTGTGGCCGTACACCAACAGCGATGTGGTGGTGGATGATAACGGCGTGGGATTCCGCTACAGCTTCAGTGCCCTGAAGGACCGGCACACGGCGGTGGAGGTGAATTACACCGACCCGCAGAACGGCTGGCAGACCTCCACGGAACTGGTGGAAGACCCGGAAGCCATACTGCGCTACGGACGCAACCTGCTGAAGATGGACGCGTTCGGCTGTACCAGCCGCGGTCAGGCCCACCGTGCCGGGCTGTGGGTGATAAAGACCGAACTGCTGGAAACGCAGACGGTGGATTTCACGCTCGGGTCTCAGGGGCTGCGGCACACACCCGGTGACATCATTGAAATCTGTGATAACGACTATGCCGGGACCCTGACCGGCGGACGTGTCCTGTCCATTGATGCTGCCACCCGCACCCTGACGCTGGACCGTGAAGTGACACTTCCGGAGACCGGTGCCGCCACGGTGAACCTGATTAACGGCAGCGGTAAGCCAGTGAGTGTGGACATCACCGAACACCCCGCGCCGGACCGGATACAGGTCAGTACCCTGCCTGATGGTGTGGAGACATACGGGGTGTGGGGACTCTCCCTGCCGTCACTGCGCCGTCGCCTGTTCCGCTGTGTCTCCGTCCGGGAAAACACGGACGGCACCTTTGCCATCACGGCGGTGCAGCACGTACCTGAAAAAGAAGCCATCGTGGATAACGGGGCCCGCTTTGAGCCGCAGTCAGGCACCCTGAACAGCGTTATCCCACCGGCAGTGCAGCACCTGACGGTGGAGGTGAGCGCAGCTGACGGCCAGTATCTGGCGCAGGCGAAATGGGACACGCCGCGGGTGGTGAAGGGTGTGCGCTTCAGTCTGCGCCTGACCAGTGGTAAGGGAACGGATGCCAGACTGGTGACCACCGCTATCACCGCAGACACGGAGCACCGTTTCAGCGGCCTGCCGCTCGGGGAATACACCCTGACGGTGCGGGCCATTAACAGCTACGGCCAGCAGGGCGAACCTGCGACCACCACCTTCCGGATTGCCGCACCGGCAGCACCGTCGCGGATTGAGCTGACGCCGGGGTATTTTCAGATAACGGCGGTCCCGCGTCTTGCGGTGTATGACCCGACGGTACAGTTTGAATTCTGGTTCTCAGAAAAACGCATCACGAACACGGCACAGGTGGAAAAATCTGCCCGTTATCTGGGGACCGGCAGTCAGTGGACTGTCCAGGGGAGCCGGATTAAGCCGGGGACGGATTTCTGGTTTTACGTGCGAAGCGTCAACCTGGTGGGAAAATCTGCTTTTGTGGAAGCCAGCGGGCAGCCCAGCAATGATGGTGAAGGGTATCTGGAAATTTTCCGGGGGCTGATAGATGAGACGCTTCTGGGCCAGGCACTGAAAGAGCGCATTGATGCTTCAGCGCTGCGTACGGAGGTCACGCAACTGGAAGAAGACATCCGTCAGCGGATGGACACGGATATCGCAGAAGTGACCCGGAAAATCGGGAAGGCGGAAAACAGCCTCACGCAGCTGGTTGCGAAAAAGAATGAGGACCAGACACTGGCCATCGCGCAGGTGAGCCAGAAAGTGGACCGGGTGAGCAGTGAAATCTCACAGACTGTCAGCCAGGGGCAGTCAGAAAACGCCCGACAGATAGCACAGGTCCGCCAGTACGTGGATAAAAAAGGGAGTGAAATTACCTCGACCACGGATAAAAAGCTGGGTGACCAGGCCGTGACCATACAGCAAATCCAGCGGGTTCAGTCAGACACGCGCAATGAGCTGAATGCCATGTATATGCTGAAGGTGCAGAAAACAAAAAACGGTATTCCCTATGTGGCCGGGATTGGTGCGGGGATTGAGGATGTTGATGGTCAGACGCTGAGCAGTATTCTGCTGCAGGCGGACCGTATCGCGATGATTACCCCGGAGAATGGCAACACCACGCCGCTGTTTGTGGCGCAGGGGAATCAGCTGTTCATGAACGACGTGTTCCTGAAGCGACTGTTTGCGGTGAGCATCACGTCATCCGGCAATCCTCCTACGTTTTCCCTGACGCCGGATGGCAGGCTGACAGCCCGCAATGCGGATATCAGTGGAGCCATCACGGCGAATACCGGCACGCTCAATAATGTCACCATTAACGAGAACTGTGTCATCAGAGGGAAACTGTCTGCAAACCAGATTGAAGGCGATCTCGTTAAAACAGTGGGTAAGGCTTTCCCCCGTGACTCCCGTGCACCGGAGCGTTGGCCATCAGGAACCATTACCGTCAGGGTTTATGACGATCAGCCGTTTAACCGGCAGATTGTTATTCCGGCGGTGGCTTTCAGCGGTGCCAGACATGAGCGGGAGAACAGCGATACTTATTCGTCATGCCGCCTGATAGTACGGAAAAACGGTGCTGAAATTTATAACCGTACCGCGCTGGATAATACGCTGATTTACAGTGGTGTTATTGATATGCCTGCCGGTCACGGTCACATGACACTGGAGTTTTCGGTGTCAGCATGGCTGGTAAATAACTGGTATCCCACAGCAAGTATCAGCGATTTGCTGGTTGTGGTGATGAAGAAAGCCACTGCAGGCATCACGATTAGCTGAATTTTATAACCCAGATACGGGCGCCAGAAATGGCGCCTTTTTTATTGCAGAAAAGCGAGAGGTAATTATGCGTAAATTATGTGCTGTTATTTTGTCCGCAGTAGTCTGGCAGGTCGCCGCTGCTACGCCAGCGAGTGCAGCAGAACATCAGTCCACGCTGAGCGCGGGGTATCTCCATGCCTCGACGAACGTTCCCGGTAGTGATGATCTGAACGGGATTAACGTGAAATACCGTTATGAGTTTACGGACGCGCTGGGGCTGATTACGTCCTTCAGTTATGCCAATGCTGAGGATGAGCAAAAAACGCGCTACAGCGATACCCGCTGGCATGAAGATTCCGTGCGTAACCGCTGGTTCAGCGTGATGGCGGGGCCGTCTGTACGCGTGAATGAATGGTTCAGCGCGTATGCGATGGTGGGTGTGGCTTACAGCCGTGTGTCGACTTTCTCCGGGGATTATCTCCGCGTAACTGACAACAAGGGGAAAACGCACGATGTGCTGACCGGAAGTGATGACGGTCGCCACAGCAACACGTCTCTGGCGTGGGGGGCTGGCGTGCAGTTTAATCCGACCGAATCCGTGACCATTGACCTTGCTTATGAAGGTTCCGGTAGTGGCGACTGGCGAACGGATGCATTTATTGTTGGTATCGGATACCGTTTCTGACAACAGACGCCGATTTATCTTCTGTAAATATTGTTATGATACGCAGGTTCATCCACCTTATGGGGTGAACTGCGTTTGAGGAAACGTAAAGTTACACTGTCCTGAAGCCCGTGGCGTCACTGCTGCGGGCTTTTTTTATTGGTGGAAAAGTATGACAGTAAAAATTTCTGGCGTGCTTAAAGATGGCACAGGAAAACCAGTACAGAACTGCACCATTGTGCTGAAGGCCAGACGAACCAGCAGCACGGTGGTGGTGAACACGGTGGCCTCTGAAAATCCGGATGAAGCCGGACGTTACAGCATGGATGTTGAGCATGGTCAGTACAGCGTCACCCTGCTGGTTGAAGGTTTTCCGCCTTCACATGCCGGGACCATTACCGTCTATGAAGGTTCCAGATCAGGTACGCTGAATGATTTTCTCGGTGCCATGACGGAGGATGATGTCCGACCGGAGGCACTGCGCCGCTTTGAGCAGATGGTGGAAGAGGTGTCACGTAACGCCTCCGCGGTTGCACAGAATACGGCAGCCGCGAAAAAATCAGCCAGCGATGCCAGTGCATCAGCCAGCGAGGCGGCAACTCATGCAACCGATGCTGCAGCCTCAGCACGTGCCGCCAGCACGTCAGCCGGACAGGCCGCGTCGTCGGCTCAGTCAGCGTCTTCCAGCGCAGGAACGGCATCGACAAAGACCCGTGAAGCAGCAAAAAGTGCTGCTGCTGCAGAGTCATCAAAAAGCGCGGCAGCTACCAGCGCCAGTGCCGCGAAAACGTCAGAAACGAATGCCGCAGCATCACAAAAATCGGCAGCCACTTCTGCATCCACAGCGACCACGAAGGCGTCAGAAGCTGCCACCTCGGCACGGGGTGCGGCGACCTCAAAAGAGGCAGCGAAATCTTCAGAAACGAATGCATCATCAAGTGCCAGTAGTGCAGCTTCCTCGGCAACGGCGGCAGGAAATTCCGCGAAGGCGGCAAAAACGTCCGAGACGAACGCTAAGTCTTCTGAAACAGCAGCGGGACAGAGCGCCTCAGCTGCGGCAGGTTCAAAAACAGCGGCTGCATTATCTGCCAGTGCCGCGTCAACAAGTGCCGGGCAGGCCTCAGCCAGTGCCACCGCCGCCGGAAAATCGGCAGAAAGCGCCGCATCATCCGCTTCAACAGCCACAACGAAGGCTGGCAAAGCCACTGAGCAAGCCACTGCAGCAGCGAGGTCTGCTTCTGCAGCAAAAACCTCTGAAACAAATGCAAAGACTTCAGCAGACAATGCTGCTTCCTCTAAGGCGGCAGCCGCATCGTCAGCCAGTTCAGCGGCGTCATCGGCATCATCTGCGTCTGCTTCAAAAGATGAGGCGACCAGACAAGCGTCAGCAGCGAAAGGTAGTGCCACGACAGCAACAACGAAAGCATCAGAGGCGGCAGGCAGTGCGACGGCTGCATCTCAGAGCAAAGTTGCTGCTGAATCCGCGGCAACGCGCGCCGAGACAGCAGCAAAACGGGCAGAGGATATTGCATCCGCCGTGGCGCTGGAGGATGCGAGCACGACGAAAAAGGGGATAGTACAGCTCAGCAGTGCAACAAACAGCACCAGTGAAAAGCTGGCGGCAACGCCAAAGGCAGTTAAAACTGTTAAAGATAGTTCAGTTCAAAAAACTGGCGACACAATGGGAGGGCAGTTAAAAATCAGCACGATAAATGCTCTTCGAATATTCAACCAAGCCTTTGGCCTTATTTTTAGGCGTTCCGAAGATCATCTTCATCTTATTCCGACTAATGAAGGGGAGGGGGAAAATGGAGACATCGGTTCATTAAGACCATTCTCTATAAACTTAAGATCAGGGTTGGTGTCCATCGGTAATGGACTAAAAGTTGGTGGTAGTGTTACTGGTAATTTGACCGGAAACGCAGATACTGCGACCAAGATCAAGACAGCACGTAAGATTGGGGGCGTGGCATTTGATGGATCGGCAGATATCAACTTGCCTGGAGTCAACGCTACCGGTAATCAAAACACTACAGGTAATGCTGCGACCGCCACGAAACTTCAGGCAGCCAGAACGATTAACGGTGTGTCATTTGATGGTAGTGCAAATATCACATTGACCCCTTCAAATATTGGGGCATTGGCATTAACTGGAGGGACTCTTTCAGGTGGTTTAACTGCTGCTGGTGAGGTTATTTCAAGGTCAGCAAATGGTCTGCGTATTGCCTATGGCAACTATGGATTCTTTATCCGAAATGATGGATCAAACACATATTTTATGTTGACAGATTCGGGTAACAGTCTTGGTACGCACAATAGCTTAAGGCCGTTTATAATTAGTAACCATACTGGCAATGTTACAATTGCAACTAAATTAAACGCGAGTGGTGGTATCACTGGATCTTTATCGGGTAATGCAAGCACAGCAACCAAATTGCAAACTGCAAGGACAATTAACGGCGTAAAATTTGACGGCTCGGCAAATATTGAAGCGTTTCCGCCAGGTGTTCCGCTGCCGTGGCCATCAGATACACCACCTGCAGGTTATGCAATCATGCAGGGGCAGACGTTTGATAAGGCAGCATATCCGAAACTGGCTATTGCCTATCCTTCAGGTGTTATTCCAGATATGCGCGGCTGGACAATCAAGGGCAAACCCGCCAGTGGCCGGGCCGTATTGTCTCAGGAACAGGACGGCATTAAATCGCACACCCACAGCGCCA
>ERZ827471.757-NODE-757-length-24594-cov-6.745996_pt1 | contig 24594 bp, 14 predicted proteins | sample MGYA00519772_ERZ827471 | MGnify/ENA primary metagenome ERZ827471 (study PRJEB31778, sample SAMEA3449315) | human gut metagenome | biome: human gut; feature: human-associated habitat; material: faeces | place: United Kingdom | collected 2010/2012 ...
ACCAGATAGGACGTGTGTACGACGTGGTCTACCTCTGCCGCCGTTGGGACGACAATTCCGACGCCTCACTGGATATTGTAAAAATGAACGGACACAACCTTTACAAAGACCGTATCCGTACTTGGGAACTCCAAGCACGCATAGCAATGAACAAGAAAAAGTGATTGCACACCGTAAATCATCAAATAACAGACAAGCTCATGAATCAAACGATACACAATCTTCTAACCGGACAACTGGCATCCTGGGAGACGGCACGCAACAATTATGCTGCCCTCTCCGGTGTGCGGGTGAAAGAGCTGAATGTAAACGGCATACCCTATAAGGTACAGTTCAACCCGGCACGCATCGTTTCCTCCGGTGCCAAGGTGGATGCCAAGTCCATTCAGGAACGAAAATGCTTTCTGTGCCCGGCAAACCTGCCACCGGTACAGAAAGGTATCCCATTTGGCGGGCACTACCATATTCTGGTGAATCCGTTCCCCATTTTCCCTCGCCACCTGACGATACCGGAACTGGCGCATACTCCCCAACGCATCGCTTCCCGCTTCACCGATATGCTGGAGCTGGCCGAGGCGCTGACGGAATATACCATTTTCTACAACGGTCCCCGATGTGGCGCCTCCGCCCCCGACCATGCTCATTTCCAGGCAGGAAACAAAGGGTTCATGCCTATTGAAAAGGACTGGCGCGGACAGACTGCCGGGAAAATAGCCGATTATAGGAAAGCAGCACTGTGGTATCTTGACGACGCTCCCCGTGCCACACTTGTGATTGAATCCACCTCCAAAGAGGACGCGGCAGACTTGTTCGACATCATTTACCGTTCTCTGGACGTGAAACCCGAAGAAGACGAGCCGATGATGAACGTACTGGTCCTATACGAGGCCGACCGTTGGGTGGTCTTTGTCTTCCCGCGCGAGAAACACCGCCCCGCCTGCTATACTGCCGAAGGAGAAGCCAATCTGTTGAGCAGCCCGGCATCCGTCGACTTGGGAGGTGTCTTTATCACCCCCGTAGAAAAGGATTTCTTGAAAATCACTGCGGAAGACGTGGCGCAGATATTAAGTGAAGTATGCCTCTCTGCCACAGATTTCCACAAGGTACGGCAGCGTATCAGGGAAAAAATATGACTTCTGAAATCCAAGAACTCTAATTTTAAAGAAATACCATTATGAAAGAGCCCAAAGTACAAGTAGGCATTCTGTTTGAACCGCAGATAGAATTCGTTTTGCTGAATCCGTATCGCATGGACGGAACGGAAGTCAGCGGCAAGCAGGTAGTGACCTACGACGAAGGCAAGATTCTCTGGAATGGACGCCGGTATGACGAACTGCTGTTTGAACCGCAACACGAGCAGACCGATGCCTTCGAACTATTGGACGTTACCATCGGCATCAATTTCCATTGGGAGCGCAAGGAAGACCAGCGTTTTCTGGGTGCTCTCAAAATCATCGTTGAGAATGGAAAGCTCACCGGCATCAACGTCATCCATGTAGAAGATTATCTGACCAGCGTCATCTCCTCCGAGATGAGTGCCACCGCTTCTCTGGAGCTGCTCAAGGCACACGCTGTCATCTCCCGAAGCTGGCTACTGGCACAAATACAAAAGAATAAGGAAATCACCGAAGCCCAAGCTAACTACTCGGCCTTTACGCAGACCGACGAAGAGCTGATTCGCTGGTACGACCGAGAAGACCACACACGTTTCGATGTATGCGCCGACGACCATTGTCAACGCTACCAGGGCATTACACGTGCCTCTACCGATATTGTGAAACAAGCCATCTCCGCTACCCGCGGCCAGGTACTGACATCTGATGGTAAGATTTGCGACGCCCGTTTCTCCAAATGCTGCGGCGGTGCTTTCGAGGAGTTCCAATACTGCTGGGAAGACATCAAATACCCCTATCTTGCCCAACAACGAGACAGCAAAACGCACGCCACACTGCCCGATTTGACGCAGGAAGTCGAAGCGGACCGCTGGATTCGTACCTCCCCCGAAGCATTCTGCAACACCACCGACAAGAAAATCCTCTCGCAGGTACTCAATAACTATGACCAGGAGACTACGGACTTCTATCGCTGGAAAGTGGAATATACCCAGGAAGAGCTTTCAGCCCTCATTCTGAAACGTTCAGGCATTGACTACGGACAAATCATCGACCTTATCCCCATAGCCCGCGGAACCAGCGGACGCCTCTGGAAACTGAAGATTGTGGGAACCAAACGCACACTCACCATCGGCAAGGAACTGGAAATCCGCCGCACGCTCTCCACTTCACACCTCTACAGCTCTGCCTTCGTGGTAGACAAAGAGGAGTTGTCCGCCGAAGGCATTCCCGGACGCTTCATCCTCACCGGTGCCGGTTGGGGGCATGGTGTGGGACTTTGCCAAATAGGTGCAGCCGTGATGGGCGAGCAAGGGTATAAGTATGATGCAATACTGCTGCACTACTATATAGGTGCCAGCATTGACAAGCTGTATGAATAATCGAATAGAACACAATAAATCAATATCATGAACCATACAAAAAACATATCGCCATGGGCATGGGTACCCACCTTGTACTTTGCACAAGGCATTCCATATTTTATCGTAAACAACATCTCCGTGATGATGTTTACTAAAATGGGCGTACCGAACGGAGAAATGGCCTTGTTCACAAGCCTGCTCTATCTGCCATGGACTATCAAACCCTTCTGGAGCCCGTTTGTCGACATCATCAAGACCAAAAGATGGTGGACCCTTTCCATGCAGATTCTGATGTCTGTGGCATTCATCCTGCTGACGCTGTCCATTCCACGGCCGGACGAGGCGACTATGGCGGCCGGAACAACCCCCATCAGCATGTTCAGCATCACGCTGATGCTGTTCATCATCACGGCTTTTGCCTCTGCCACACACGACATTGCCGCCGACGGCTTCTACATGCTGGCACTGAAACAGAGTGACCAGGCAGCCTTCGTTGGCATCCGAAGCACGTTTTACCGGCTCGCCTCTATCTTCGGACAAGGCGTGCTCGTAGCCATTGCCGGCGCCATCGAACTGAGAACCGAAAACATTCCGCTGTCATGGACCATCACGATGCTGGTTACAGCCGTTCTGTTCAGCCTGGTGACGTTCTATCACCTCTTTGCAGTCCCCAAACCCACCTCAGATAAGTCAACACTGGCTGCCGATGCCGCCACTGCAGGAGCCATATTCAGAGAATTCGGACGAACATTCGCCACCTATTTCACCAAACCGGGCGCATTGCTGGCCATCGTGTTCATGTTGCTGTACCGCCTGCCTGAAGCATTCCTCATCAAAATGTGTATGCCTTTCCTGGTTGCCTCCAAAGAATCGGGAGGTCTGGAACTATCGACAGCAGAAGTAGGTATCGTATACGGCACCATCGGAGTCATATTCCTCACCCTGGGCGGTATCCTCGGAGGATTGTTCGCATCACGCATTGGCTTGAAAAAATCCATCTGGTGGATGGCAGGATGCATGACTCTGCCATGCCTGACGTTTGTCTATCTTGCCATTGCCCAGCCCGACAATCTGTTTGCCATCTCCACCGCCATCGCCATCGAGCAATTCGGCTACGGCTTCGGTTTCACGGCCTACATGCTCTACATGATGTACTTCTCCGAAGGTGAATTCAAAACATCCCACTATGCCATCTGTACCGCATTCATGGCACTAAGCATGATGATACCAGGTATGTTTGCGGGATATATCCAGGAGGCTATCGGATATACGGACTTCTTCTGGTTGGTAATGATATGCTGTTTCGCCACGGTTGTTGTCACCATTTTTGCAGACAGAAGGATAGACCCGGAATATGGAAAAAAATGATTAATGATTAATGTTTTGTGAGTAATATTTAGTGATTGGTTATGAAGAGGACTATTATTATATCCTTGCTCTGCCTCCTTTGCGGAGGTGCGATGCAAGCACAGAAGATCAGAATAAAGACCGGTATCGAGGTACTGAAAGAACAGAATTTCCGATGCCTGGAAGGTAAGCGTGTAGGATTGATTACCAACCCGACGGGGGTGGACAACCGGATGAGGTCCACCATTGACATCCTGCACGAGGCGCCCAACGTGAACCTTGTGGCACTCTACGGCCCCGAACACGGCGTGCGCGGCGATGTGCACGCAGGCGACCATGTGACGGACATCAAAGACGCGACTACCGGACTGCCCGTCTATTCGCTTTACGGAAAGACCCGCAAGGCCACGCCGGACATGCTGAAAGATGTGGATGTATTGGTGTATGATATCCAAGACATCGGTTGCCGTTCCTTTACCTACATCAGCACCATGGGGCTGGCCATGGAAGCCGCTGCCGAAAACGGCAAGGAATTCATTGTGCTGGACCGGCCCAATCCCGTAGGCGGATTGAAGATTGAAGGCAACTTGGTTGAAGATGATTGCATTTCTTTTGTAAGCCAGTTTAAAATTCCGTACCTTTACGCCCTCACTTGCGGTGAGCTGGCACTGATGCTCAATGGCGAGAAGATGTTGAAGGATGGGGAACAATGTAATCTCCACATAGTGAAGATGAAAGGCTGGAAACGCAAGATGGATTATACCCAAACCGGACTGCAATGGGTTCCCTCCTCTCCACACATTCCACATCCTCATTCTGCATTCTTCTACCCCGTCAGCGGCATTCTGGGCGAACTAGGATATATGTCTATCGGCGTGGGGTATACCATTCCGTTCCAGATGTTTGCCGCACCATGGATGGAAGCGGAAAAGCTGGCCGGAAACCTGAACCGTCTGAACGTACCGGGGGTCATCTTCAGACCGATGTACCTAAAGCCGTTCTATAGTGTAGGCAAAGGCGAGTTGCTGCAAGGTGTGCAAGTGCACATCATGGATTTCGGCAAAGCACCGTTGAGCGACCTGCAATTCCTGGTCATGCAGGAAGTCGCCGCCCTCTATCCTGACCGTGCCGTGTTTGACCATGCCGACAAGGGACGTTTCAACATGTTCGACAAAGTAAGCGGTTCGCGGCAGATACGCGAGCGCTTCTCGAAACGGAACCGTTGGGAGGACATACGCGACTACTGGTATAAAGATGCCGAAGACTTCCGTAAGTTGTCGAAAAAGTATTATTTATATAAATAAATTTACAGATAAATAAGGAAGGGAAAAGAGCCTGATACGGAGACTATTTCAGTCGTATACAGAACCACATTCAGTCGTATACTTAAATATATTCAGTATACGACTGAATGTACCCCCTCGTAAGACACGTTTACAGAGCACTTTGAAGCGAAGTGATGCAATAAAAAAAGTGAACATGAAAGAGCATAGTTACATGGCTTTCCTGCAGGAAGCAAAACAATTCATTCCGCAGGAAAGGATTTACACCGACGAACTTCGCCGGCTGGCTTGGGGTACGGATGCCGGTTTTTACCGACTGATTCCCCAGATTGTAATCCGTTCGAAAGACGAAGATGAAGTTTCACAACTGTTGAAACTGGCGAGCCGCCACGGGCTGCCCGTCACCTTCCGAGCGGCAGGGACCAGTTTGTCGGGTCAAGCCATTAGCGACTCCATCCTCATCGTAGCCGGTAAGAATTGGGAAAAATACAGCATATCCGCCGACTACGAACAGATAACCCTCCAACCGGGCATCATCGGACAACGTGTGAACGAACTGTTGGCTCCCTACGGCCGTAAGTTTGCACCGGATCCCGCCTCGGTGAAAAGCGCCATGGTAGGCGGTATTGTCATGAACAATGCTTCCGGCATGAACTGCGGTACGCACGCCAATAGCGACAAGGTGCTTGTTTCCGCCCGTATCATCCTAATGGATGGTACCCTGCTGGATACCGGAAATCCCGTCAGCCGCGCCTCCTTCGAAGTGAGTCACCGTGACTTCATTCGCCGCATCTGCGAACTGCGCGATGAAATACGTACCAACGAAAAACTGGCCGAACGCATCCGATACAAATATTCCATCAAAAATGTAACCGGGCTCAATCTGCTGCCCTTCGTCCGTTTCGACGACCCATTCGAAATCATTGCCCACCTCATGGTAGGTTCCGAAGGTACACTGGCGTTCCTTTCGGAAGTGACGATGAAGACTGAATATGATTATCCCTACAAGGCCAGCGCTATGCTCTACTTCAAGACCATCAAAGAAGCGAGCCGCGCTGTGGTAGCCATGAAGAAGCTGGTCGACGAAACCGGCGAATGGACAGTAAAAGGGGCTGAAATGCTAGACTATAAGAGCCTTTCTTCCGTCAATGACCCCGTATTCCTAAAATACAAAGGCAAAGTTGCCTCCTCTGCCCTCCCCGGCGTGGAGCCCGGCGACGAAACCGGGTTGACAGCAGTGCTGACCGAAACCAAAGCCCGTACCCCGGAAGAACTGCAACAGAACATATCTGCCATTGAAGCTTGCCTGCAAGCCTTCACCACCTATATTCCGGTACGCTTCACCGACCGTCCGGAGGAATATTCCAAATACTGGGCCATCCGTTCCGGCATCTTCCCCTCTGTGGGAGGTACGCGCCAGCCGGGAACCACTTGCCTCATCGAAGACATCGCCTTCCACATTGAAGACCTTCCGGAGGCAACGGCAGAACTGCAACAGCTCATAGCCCGCCACGGATATAATGACGCCTGCATCTACGGCCATGCTCTCGAAGGCAACTACCACTTCATCATCAACCAGTCCTTCAGTACCCAAGCGGAAGTGAAACGCTACGAAGACTTGATGAATGACATCAAGACCTTGGTAGTAGATAAATATGACGGTTCCCTAAAAGCCGAGCATGGCACGGGCCGGAATATGGCTCCCTTTGTCCGCCATGAATGGGGAGATGACGCCTACAAAGCCATGAAAGCCGTCAAAGAGCTGTTTGACCCACAAGGATTGCTAAACCCCGGTGTCATTTTCAATGATGACCCGCAATGCCATATCAAGAACTTCAAGCCGCTGCCTTTATTAGTGATGAGTGACAAGAGACAAGCTACGTCACTCGTAGCTGACAAATGCATCGAGTGCGGTTTCTGCGAAGTCAACTGTCTCTCCTGCGGCTTTACCCTTTCCTCGCGCCAGCGTATCGTGTTGCAGCGCGAAATATCCCGGCTGAAACAAAGCGGTGAGGACCCGACACGCCTTGCACTGCTCGAAAAACAATACCGCTATCCCGGCAACCAGACTTGTGCCGGAGACGGCCTCTGCTCCATGTCGTGCCCGATGGGTATCAATACGGGCGACCTTACCCATATAATCCGCCAGGAAGCATTACCCAAAGGCAGTCTGGGATACAAAGCCGGAGACTTTGTCGCCAATCATTTCGCTGGTGTCAAGAGTGCACTGCGTCCCGTATTGTCCTTAGCCAACTTCGGACATTCACTATTAGGGACAAAGGCGATGAGCGGCATTACCAAGGGGCTGCACAATGCATTAGGCATACCTCTATGGACGCCGGCTATGCCGAAAAGTTATCAGTTACAAGCTACGGAGTTACAAGCTACAAGCACTATGCAGCATAATAGCGCAGCACTTGTAGCTCGTAGCTCTGTAACTCGTAACTACAAAGTCGTCTACTTCCCCAGCTGCATCAACCAGACTATGGGTCTGGCAAAGAAGTCTCCCGTAGAGCAGCCATTGGTAAATAAAATGGTGTCCTTGTTGCAAAAAGCCGGTTACGAAATCATCTTCCCGAAAGATATGGACAAGCTTTGCTGTGGCACCATTTGGGAAAGTAAAGGGATGCTGGACATTGCCGATCGCAAGACAGCCGAACTGGAGGCCGCACTTTGGGAAGCCAGCGAACAAGGCAAATACCCCGTCCTCTGTGACCAAAGCCCTTGTCTGCACCGCATGCGCGAATGTATCAAGAAGATGAAACTGTATGAACCTGCAGAATTCATCTATACATTCTTACGTGAGAAGCTGATTTTCACACCTATTAACCGCCCCGTAGCAATCCACATCACCTGCTCCATGCGGAAAATGGGACTGGCAGATACCATTATAGCCCTTGCACGCCTTTGCTCCAGTAAAGTCATCGTGCCGGAAGAAGTAGGTTGCTGCGGTTTTGCCGGAGACCGGGGATTCACCTATCCTGAGCTGAACTCGTACGCCCTACGCAAACTCCGCCCGCAAATAGAAGCGTCCGGAGTGAATATAGGCTACTCTAACAGCCGTACTTGTGAAATCGGATTGACAACAAACTCAGGTATCCCCTATGTATCCATTGCCTATCTGGTAGACGAATGTACAAAGGCAGCTGATAATTAGGATTGATAATTAACTTAACACACAAATATTACAATGAACAGTACAAAAGTAAGTAAACGCATCCTTGCACTCGACATTCTCCGTGGTGTCACCATCGCAGGTATGATTATGGTAAACAACCCCGGTTCGTGGGGACATATCTATGCCCCCTTGCGGCATGCAGAGTGGAATGGTCTGACCCCCACCGACCTCGTCTTTCCCTTCTTCATGTTTATCATGGGAATTTCCACATACATTTCCCTGAAGAAATACAACTTCGAGTTCAGCCACGCCGCCGGCATGAAGATACTGAAACGCACCATCGTCATTTTCCTTATAGGCATGGCTATCGGCTGGTTCTCGCGTTTCTGCTATTACTGGGCCTCCGCTCCGGACGACCTCAGTTTCGGAGAGAAGCTATGGGCTTCCGTCTGGACATTCGACCGTATCCGTATTCTGGGTGTCATGCAACGGCTGGCCCTTTGCTACGGAGCAGCCTCCATCATTGCACTAACCATGAAGCATAAACATATACCTTATCTGATAGCCGGCCTATTGACAGGCTACTTCATACTGTTGATGTGCGGCAACGGTTTCGCCTATAATGAAACAAACATTCTTTCCGTGGTAGACCGTGCCATCCTGACCCCTGCACACATGTACAAGGATAACGGCATAGATCCCGAAGGTTTGTTAAGCACCATTCCTGCCATTGCACATGTGTTGCTGGGCTTCTGTGTAGGGCGGCTGATGCTGGATGGCAACAAGTCGGAAGACCGTGCCTCATTTCTCAATTCGCAGCTTATCACACTGTTGCTGGTAGGTGTTATCCTTACTTTCTCTGGTTTCCTGCTAAGCTACGGCTGCCCCATCAACAAGAAAATATGGTCTCCTACCTACGTACTCGTCACTTGCGGACTGGCATCCAGTTTTCTGGCATTGCTTATCTGGATTATTGATGTGAAAGGCTATAAGAAGTGGAGCATGTTTTTCGAGGCATTCGGTGTGAATCCGCTGTTCATGTATGTATTGGGCGGCGTACTTAGCATACTTTTCGGTAGCATCAGCTTCCCGTGGGGAGACGGCAGCATCAGTATACACGGATTCTTATACAATATAGTCCTCATGCCCGTTTTCGGTGAAACCGCCGGTTCCCTTGCCTTTGCCCTGCTGTTTATCGCCATTAACTGGTGTATCGGCTACCAGTTGTACAAACGAAAAATATATATCAAGATATGAGAATAAGGATGAAGGATGAAGGATTAATGTTTAATGATACCACCTTTATTATATGCAACACCCTAATCCTTAATCCATCATCCCTAATCCTTAATCCTTAAAAACTATTTTATATGATTCTAATAGCAGACAGTGGCTCTACAAAAACCGATTGGTGTGTTGTAGAGAATGGAGTACTTCTCCAACAGATATTCACGAAAGGTACGAACCCTTTCTTTCAGTCGGAAGAGGAGATCAGTAATGAAATAGCAACAGCGCTATTACCTCAGCTGAAGACAAGTGAGCTGGATGCCGTATACTTTTATGGTGCAGGATGCGGATTTCCCGACAAGATAAGTATGGTGCACCGTGCCATAACCAAACACCTCAGTGTGAAAAATGAAGTGGAAGTCAATACCGATATGCTGGCTGCCGCACGTGGCCTCTGCGGACATGACTCAGGCATTGCCTGCATCATGGGGACCGGCTCCAACTCATGTTATTATGACGGAAAAAGCATTGTCACCAATGTATCTCCTCTGGGATTCATCTTGGGAGACGAAGGCAGCGGAGCCTGCTTGGGCAAACTGTTGGTAGGCGATATCTTGAAAAATCAGATGACACCCGAGCTGAAAGAGAAATTCCTCAAACAGTTCGACCTGACACCTGCTGATATCATCGACCGTGTCTACCGTAAACCTTTCCCCAACCGTTTCCTGGCAAGCTTGTCACCATTTCTTGCACAGAATCTGGGTGAACCTTGTGTACGCGCTCTGGTACTGAACAGCTTTAAGGCATTCCTTAAACGCAATGTCATGCAATATGAAGACTATCAGCATCAAAAAGTACATTTCATCGGTTCCGTAGCCTTCTATTACAAGGAAGTTCTGGCAGAAGCTGCCAAAGAAATGGGTATCCAACTGGGTGCAATCATCAAGAGCCCCATGGAAGGACTCATCAAATATCACAACTGAAAGTGACAAATCGTAAATAGTAAATCGTCAAATAGTAAATAGCCTTATGTTCGTAAAAATCTCAGAGCAACCATCGCTCTACAATGACTTGGAAAAGAAATCAGTCCGTGAAATTCTGGAAGACATCAATACCGAAGACCAGAAAGTGGCGCTTGCCGTACAGAGGGCAATCCCTCAAATAGAAAAGTTGGTAACCCAGATTGTGCCCCGCATGAAACAAGGCGGACGCATCTTCTACATGGGTGCGGGTACCAGTGGACGTCTGGGCGTACTCGACGCTTCGGAAATTCCACCGACTTTCGGTATGCCCCCCACGCTGGTTATCGGCTTGATTGCCGGTGGTGACACTGCATTGAGAAATCCGGTAGAGAATGCCGAAGATGACATTCACCGCGGTTGGGAAGAGTTGACGGAACGCAATATTACAGATAAGGATACGGTCATCGGTATTGCTGCATCCGGTACCACCCCCTACGTGATTGGTGCCATGCACGAGGCACGCGAACACGGCATACTGACCGGCTGTATTACCAGCAACCCGGACTCTCCAATGGCAGCAGAGGCAGATGTAGCCATCGAAATGATTGTAGGGCCTGAATATGTGACGGGAAGCTCACGCATGAAATCGGGAACAGGACAGAAAATGATACTGAATATGATTACTACTTCCGTCATGATACAGTTGGGACGCGTGAAAGGCAACAAAATGGTGAATATGCAGCTCAGTAACAAAAAGCTTGTGGACCGTGGTACCCGTATGATTGTAGAGGAACTCGGACTGGACTATGGCAAAGCCAAGGCGCTGCTGTTGATGCACGGTTCGGTGAAAAAGGCAGTGGATGCGTACCGGATTTAGCTATTACTCACTCTTAAATTCCTTTATTATGAAAGCAATATATTTTTTTCTCTTTTCTCTTTGTCTGCAAGCTGCCACCGCGCAACCCTTGCAACGCGTAGCCCCTGAACAAGTGGGAATGGACTCACGCAAGTTGATGTATGCTGACGAAGCGATTGAAACAGCCATCTCCAACAAGGATATTCCCGGTGCCGTACTTGCTGTAGTACGTAACGGCAAGATGGCCTATCTGAAAGCTTACGGCAACAAGCGTATTTATCCCAATGTGGAGCCTATGACTGCCAATACTATCTTTGATATGGCATCTTGCAGCAAATCCATGTCGACCGCCGTATGTACGATGATACTGGCAGAACGCGGCAAGCTCCGTATGCTGGACCCCGTCAGCCTCTACATACCCCATTTCAAGAATTGGGAAAGCGAAGACGGCAAAGAGAAAAAGGTAATCCGCATTGCCGATTTGATGACACACACTTCCGGTCTTCCTCCCTATGCACCGGTAGCCGAGCTAGAAAAGCAGTACGGTTCTCCCAATCCTGATGGGCTTATGGAATATATTGCTACTTGTAAACGCGACTTCAAGCCGCAGACTGATTTTCAATACAGTTGCCTCAACTTCATCACTTTGCAGCACATTATCGAGACTATAAGCGGACAGAGCCTGCGTGACTTTGCACGTGAAAACCTATTTGATGTACTCGGCATGGAGCATACCGACTATCTGCCTTGCCAACGTGATAAGGATGGTAACTGGATTACGATAGTTGACAAAGGAACGAGAAAACAAGGACACAAGGAAAACAACGTAGCCAATTCTCAATTTTCAATTCGCAATTCTCAATTGAATAACATTGCCCCCACTGAAAAGCAACCTAATGGACAAGTTCTCTGCGGACAAGTTCATGACCCGCTGGCACGTGTCATGAACGGAGGTATCAGCGGTAATGCAGGAGTATTCTCTTGTGCTGATGATATTGCCATACTCTGCGCAGCCCTGCAAAACGGAGGTGAATGGAACGGACGCCGCATCCTGAGTCCGCTGGGTGTAAAAGCCATGCGTACTGTGCCACGCACTACCGCCAGTCTGGGACGCACTCTCGGTTGGGATAATTTTACAGCCTATGCCTCCAACAATGGAGATTTGTTTGGTCCTAATACCTATGGGCATACCGGCTACACGGGTACCTCCATCATTATCGATCCGGACAATGACACTTCCGTCATACTCCTTATCAACGCCGTACATCCGGAAGACGGACACAGCGTAGTTCGCCTGCGTTCATTGGTTGCCAACGCTGTGGCGGCTTCCATCTACCCCATTCCGCGTATTTATACAGACCATTACTACAAACGTTTCCTACAGTTTATGGATGAGCCTGCCATTACAAGCAAGGACATCGTCATGCTTGGCAATAGCCTGACTGAAGGTGGCGGTGACTGGTCTGCCCGTCTTGGTAAGAAGAATGTACGTAATCGCGGCATCATCGGTGATGAAGTGATGGGTATCTATGACCGCCTGCATCAGATACTTCCCGGACATCCCGCCAAGCTGTTCCTGCTTATCGGAGTCAATGACATTTCCCATGACTTGGCACCAGACAGTATTGTAGACATGATTCGCATGACGGTGGAACGCATCCGGAAAGAATCTCCCGACACAAAACTCTACCTACAAAGCCTACTCCCTTTCAATGAAAGTTTCGGCCGATACAAAAAACTGACTGGAAAGACAGATATGGTTCCTGAAATCAACTCCCGTCTGGAGGCGTTTGCCAAAGAGGAAGGCATTGCCTATATCAATCTTTTTCCACTATTTACAGAGAAGGGAACAAATGTACTACGCAGTGAGTTGACCGGCGACGGACTGCATTTGAATGAGGATGGATACAAAATCTGGGTAAAGGCCATTAAGAAGAAAATATAAAACGAACCAGTCTCCGAACGTCTGCCACACTACCAACAGGCTAAAGAAGACATCTCTCCATTAACTAGATTCCCCCTGCCATAGACATCTATAGCAGGGGGAATTCTTATATTCGGGGCGTTTCGGCACACACCCTCTTTTATCTCATTCGGCAAAGCTAACCAGTTGCAAGTCAAACGTCAACAGAGAGCCTCCGGGGATTGTATTTGTAGAATAAGGAGCAGTATAATCATTTATACCATATCCGCTTTGATAAGGGATATACAACATCCACCGCTCACCCATCCGCATAAGCTGCAAGGCAGCTGCCCAACCGGCAACGACACCCGAAACTTCAAAATCCACGAATGAATCAAAAACCGTAGGTTCTTTTACCGGAGGAATAGGTATATCGCGGTCAATAGCACTATAACCGTCAAAGCAACCGTCGAATTCTTCGCCATTCACATAAGTCCCATAATAATAAGCATTCACCTTTGAATGATAACCCGTATACAACGGGCGTTCACCCGTCTCATTCTTCACAAGCTTCTTGCAATAGACATACTGAGCACCTTCAGAAGTGCTTGCAGTCGTCTGTATGGCATACAGTTTCCCGAGTTCCATAGCATCGGCCTGCTCTGCTGTGGCGACATAATTCTCGCCAGTCAGCCTTTTTATCGAGTCAACAAAAGCCTCGCCGCGTTCTCTCCAATTATCATACTTTCCAGCCTCTTCCACTTCTTCACAAGAGATAAAAGCACCCACCAGCAACAGCAAGAAAGGCAAAAACAAAAGGGACTTTTTCATTTACTATTTTACTATTTTACTATTTACTATTTCAGTTTGTTCACGCACCGGTCTATTCCATAACCGCTTTATTGCAAGGTTTTCAGCAACGATGTGATGCTTACACGGTCTGCAATAATATTATTCAGTTCAGAGATAGCCACGCGCTCTTGCTGCATGGTGTCACGATTACGCAGTGTCACACAGTTATCTTCCAAAGTCTGATGATCCACGGTGACACAGTACGGAGTACCAATGGCATCCTGGCGGCGGTAACGCTTACCAATAGAATCTTTCTCATCATACTGACAATGGAAGTGGAACTTCAGATTGTCAATGATTTCGCGCGCTTTTTCGGGCAGACCATCTTTCTTTACCAACGGCATTACGGCCAGTTTCACCGGTGCCAGTGCAGCAGGCAACTTCAAGACAACACGGGATTCACCGCTATCCAACGTCTCTTCACAGTAGGAAGCCGACATGATGCTAAGGAACATGCGGTCTACACCGATACTAGTCTCGATGACATACGGGGTATAGCTTTCGTTGGTTTCCGGATCGAAATACTTGATGTTCTTGCCGGAGAACTTCTCATGCTGGGACAAGTCGAAATTTGTACGGCTGTGAATACCCTCTACTTCCTTGAAACCGAAAGGCATCAAGAACTCAATGTCTGTAGCAGCATTAGCGTAGTGGGCCAGTTTGTCGTGGTCGTGATAACGGTAATGGTCATCACCGAAGCCCAGCGCCTTGTGCCATTTCAGGCGAGTAGCCTTCCAACTCTTGAACCAGTCAAGCTCTGTACCCGGCTTCACAAAGAACTGCATTTCCATCTGCTCGAACTCGCGCATACGGAAGATGAACTGGCGGGCTACAATTTCGTTACGGAAAGCCTTACCAATCTGGGCGATACCGAAAGGAATCTTCATGCGACCGGTTTTCTGTACATTAAGGTAATTTACGAAGATACCTTGTGCCGTTTCCGGGCGAAGGTATATCTTCATGGCACCATCGGCGGTAGAGCCCATTTCAGTTGAGAACATCAGATTGAACTGGCGTACCTCTGTCCAGTTCTTTGTGCCACTGATAGGGCAAACGATTTCTTCGTCAAGGATAATCTGACGGAGTTCGTCCAGATTATTATCGTTCAAAGCCTTGGAAAAACGTTCATGCAAGGCATCACGTTTGGCCTGGTGTTCCAGCACACGACCGTTGGTACTGCGGAACTGAGCCTCATCGAAAGCCTCACCAAAACGCTTGGCAGCTTTGGCCACTTCTTTGTTTATCTTGTCATCGTACTTAGCAAGCTGGTCCTCTATCAACACATCGGCACGATAACGTTTCTTGGAATCGCGGTTGTCAATCAAAGGGTCATTGAAAGCATCTACGTGTCCGCTGGCTTTCCAGATGGTGGGGTGCATAAAGATTGCTGAGTCGATACCGACAATATTTTCGTGCAGCAGCACCATACTCTGCCACCAGTATTGCTTGATGTTATTTTTCAGTTCCACACCCATCTGACCATAGTCATACACAGCTCCCAGTCCATCATAAATCTCGCTGGAAGGGAACACAAAACCATATTCCTTACAGTGTGATACGAGTTTCTTAAAAACGTCTTCTTGTGCCATTTTCTGTTGTATCTAAATTAATTTGAATCTTATTTTCAGCTAAAAAGCGCCACAAAGATAGGGATTTATATCGTAAGTAGGACACGGAGGGTATTAATTTATCTTATTACCAAATAAAAGAAGAAGCTACCTCATAACTCCGAGGCAGCTTCTTTCCCAATTTTACCCAATTACAATTAATTTACCTAAGCACTACAAATCAACCTAATCACAACCAAGAATAATATTATACTCACCTTCAGCGTTTTATCGTATTAACAGTCTCTTGTGGTTTCAATATGTCATTTGTTTTTTCCACAACTGATACCACATCAACATCAAGTGCAGCCTTAATATCCTTGGAAGAGGTTCCAATCAAAAACTTATAATTTCCAGCATCCACTACCCATGAAGAAGAAGCTTCATCATAAGAAGCCAAATCCGTAGTGTTCAGTTTCAAAGTGGCAGTAACAGTCTCACCTGGCCTCAATTCCTTAGTTTTGGTAAAAGCTTTAAGTTCTTTTTCCGGTTTGTTCATCTGAAAACTATTGGGAGCGGAGACATAAAGCTGAACAACCTCTTTCCCTGCAAACTTACCAACATTCTTCACATCAATAGAAACAGAATATATACCATTATCAACTTTGACAGACGGATTGACATACTCGAATGTTGTATACGAAAGACCATAGCCGAAAGGATAAGACACTTGCTTTCCGAAACTATCGAAATAGCGATAACCGACAAAAATATCTTCTTCATAATCCGTATAGTCTACATTCTTCACTGAAGAGCTTTTGTCCTCCTTATTCCTCACATCTGTATTAGCCCTAGCATCCATAGGAAAATTGGTCGAAGAAGCAACGTCCATCAACTTGTTCGGGAAAGTCATTGTCAACTTACCCGATGGAGATACCTTACCGCTCAACACATCCGTCACACTATTTCCACCCTCCTGTCCTGCCTGCCAAGCCAGCAAAATAGCATCCGGTAGTTTTTTCCAAGAAGCTGTTTCGATTACACCTCCGATATTCAATACCACCACCACTTTCTTCCCAGCAGCATGGAAAGCTTGGCTGACGGACTTCAGCAGTTGCAATTCTTCCTCACTCAGTTCAAAATCACTGACATTACGGTCTACAAATTCACCGGAAGTACGTCCCAGCGTAACCAATGCAACATCCGCTTTAGCAACTTGTTCTGACAACACCTTTGTAGTAGGGATAAGTTCTGTCGGACGAGGTACCGGCATAAATCTGGAGAAAGGCTGAGACGAGTCAGGAGTATTTTTCTTATTCTCGGCCTCAATATACTGTTCATAATCGGCCTTCAATGCTTCATCTATCTGGTATCCAGCATTCTTCAAACCATCCAATAATGAGACTGTATAGGCACGATTCACATTACCTGAGCCGGTACCTCCTGCTATGAAATCATAGGAAGTACACCCGAAAAGAGCTATATTTCTGACCTTCCTTTCAAATGGCAAGGTTTCGTTATTATTCTTCAACAAAACCATTCCTTCAGTCGCTGACTGGCGGGTAACTGCTGCGTGCGCCTTCAAATCAGGTTTATTGGAATATTTGTATTCTTTAAAATGAGGAGTTTGGAGAATAAGTTCAAGAACACGCTTCACATTACGATTCAGTATGGATTCATCCAATTTTCCGGATTTCACCCCTTCGATAATCATATCATACTGGTTAGCCCTTCCCGGTTGGAGCATATCATTACCTGCTATCATCTGAGCCACGGCATCCTTCCCTCCAAACCAGTCAGTTACCACCATACCCTCGAAATTCCACTCATCACGCAATAAAGTGGACAGCAAGTCTGTATTCTCAGAAGCATAGGTGCCATTAATATGATTGTAAGAGGACATTACTGTCCATGGTGCCGATTCCTTCACTGCAATTTCGAACCCCTTCAAATAGATTTCCCGTAAGGCACGAGGAGTGATACGAGCATCATTAGCATTCCGATTGGTTTCCTGGTTGTTAACAGCAAAATGTTTGATGGAAGTTCCCACTCCGTTGCTCTGTATCCCTCTAACATATGCAGCAGCTATCTTGCCAGACACCAACGGGTCTTCGGAATAATATTCAAAATTACGCCCGCACAAAGGATTCCGATGGATATTCAAAGCAGGAGCCAGTAAAACATCCGCACCATATTCCAACACTTCATTACCAATTGATTTTCCAACTTCCTCTACCAAATCCTGATTCCAAGTAGAAGCAAGTAACGTACCGATAGGAAAATGTGTACAATAATAAGTAGCAGAATCCCCTTCGCGGATAGGATCTATACGTAAACCTGCAGGTCCATCAGCCAACACAATGGCAGGAATTCCCAAACGGGGTATCGGATAAGTAGTACCTGCTGCACCGGGAACCAACTTCTTTGTAGTGCCAATCACCGTACTGTCACCCGAAGTACCCACCATTCCGGTACCGATAACCAAATGTGCCTTTTCTTCCAAAGTCATGGCACCAATAACATCCTCAACAGAATCTTTACCCAATTGAGGAGCCGCAGGGCCACAAGCGCTCAACACGCCTGCAGCCAACAGCAAATAAAACAGTTGTTTTTTCATAGCCTAGTCAGATTTATTTAAACAACTTGGGAGCAAATACAGAGAGATAAATACGCCAGCAGGTCCATACATGTCCACCAGGAGTTTCCATAAACTCATATTTATATCCTTTTTTATCCAAATCAGCGCGATAAGCTGCATTGTTTCTATAAAGAAAATCGTCTTTACCGATACCCAACCAGTAAAGTTTGGGAGCCTTATCAAACTGAACAGCTAACTTTTTATCCATATCCTGATAAACCGGACTATTTTTCTGACCTGCACTCTGGACATTAAGGGCCGCAGAGAATAAACCTACATAGTCGAACATATCAGGATAGTTCAAAGAAATATTGGCAGAATGAAAACCACCCATTGAAAGCCCCGCAATAGCACGATGAGCTTTGTCCGCTTGTACACGATAATTACTTTCTACAAACGTGATAATCTCAGGGAAATAGGCTTCAAAAGCACCGTCCATGGTTCCATTCTTCATATGGTAAGGTTTATAGTATCCCAGACTACTCTCACCAGGTGCAGCCTCCATGGCAGCATGCCCATTGGGCATCACAACAATCATCGGTTCAGCCTTGCCTTGTGCAATCAAATTATCGAGAATCTGTGCAGCACGTCCAAAAGTTGTCCACTCATCTTCATCCCCTCCCATACCATGCAATAAATAGAGTACCGGATACTTCCTATCACCGGATTGTTCATAACCTGCCGGCGTGTAGATATTGATACGGCGATCCATTTTCATACCATCAGAGTGATACCAACGATGGGCCAATGTTCCATGAGGAACTTTATTTACCTTATATAAATCTGCCTTACCATTCCCTACAATAAACACATTGCTTGTGGTAGCAAAGTCACGATAGACATAAACATTGTTAGGGTCTATAGTCGGCACACCATCTACCATGAATTCATAGCTATAAAGTTCTGAATCCAACGGCTTGGTAGTATAGGTCCAAATTCCTTCTGAATTCTTTGTCATGTCTATCAAACCTGCTCCCACCATACCTCCAATGTGTTGTCCCTCCGCCTTTTCGGCAAAGTCACCGGCAATCTGCACCTTTTGGGCATCAGGAGCCTTAAAGTTAAAAGTCACTGTGTTATCTTTGTTCACAATTGCAGACTCGAGGTCCTGCGCAACAAACAAATTCTGCTGGGCAGACATTTGCAGTCCACAGACTGCCATAAATACTGTCAATAAAATCTTTTTCATTTCAGTTTTTCAATTTAAAGTTTGTTGATTCTAGTTTATTCTATCACTGTAATAATTAGGCGGTGATAACGGTTCATTTGTGGTTCACCATCATCTGTAGCCTCCAGAATCAAGTGAATGGTATCGCCCGGTTTGGCATCAGTCGGAACAGTAAAAGTAGTATTTGCAGAAGTAGAATCATCCACTGCCACTTTACCTCGATATGTACTGGCTGACATATATTGCCACCATTTAATGGCAAGTACATTCTTGTCCGGATCGGTTACTGTATATTTAAGTTTCAGCTTTTCACCCGGTTTGGCATTCATGGCAAGTGCACCTTTTATCACCGGTTCATGATTTGCATCGGTATAGCTTGGAGTAACTGACCATTTAAAACGGGCAGCCAATCCATTCATTACCGGAGCCGTAAAATCGGGTAAAGGATAGTGCTCAGCTCTATACTTCATCTGTTCCATACGAGGAAGATTCTTCACTGAATCGGGAAGAAGAGTCCTTCCACCGCACCAGCCACCATAAGTAGGATTCTCGTGACCACGCAGACCATTACCGATCAAATTCAGAAAACAGTAAGTGTCACCCTCAGCCAGATAAGCCCCTTTCGGCTGAACTCCAGTCCAAACTACATAGCCTTGCTCCTTCAGTTCATCAACTGTATAGCCCGACAAGCCGAAGAAATCGAACTTATCATCTTTCACCATCTGTTTTCCATCCCCCCAGACACGATACATTTCACCGAAAGGCCCTTTACTACGGATATTCTCCTGCATCCATTCCGGAGAATAGAAAACCTGGTTTTCTTTGGAAGCCCTCAACTGGGCATTATAAGCCAGCCCGACTGTCATGCCGCCCATCTCCATTTGTCTAAGTTCCGGCCAGAAAGGTTTGATATACCGTGCATACGTATCATCCTGATCACCAGAAAGGGAAAGAACCACTTTTTTTATTATCTTTTCCCGAATGCCTTTCCAGGCATCAGTATGCTCATAAATATCCTGAATGGACTTCAAAGCACGAGCTATGGTGCTGGCACCTCCCCAAGCATTGATAAATACCGGATCTGTACAATCATCAAGCAGTACGGCTTTAATCAGCTCCGATCCCGGAGTATCCTTGGAAATATCACCATCGAACTCTATATTACCGATGCGTATTTTGGATTTCAGATATTCGGGAGTCGGATAAGAAGGATCATGTACCCTCAGATTGGGATATACCTCCTCATAAGCTTCCACAGCATCGTCAATGAAACGTTCTTCCGGATCCCAACGCCAACTTTCCATAGGCCCGTAGTCTATACCATTGCGAGAATATTCCCGTCCAGGTACATACCACTTAGTACCGTGCCCATCACCTTTCCAATGAAACTGACTGCTGGCATAAATCAAACCTTCCACGCGGAAATCCGTACTGAAAAGTAAGAAACGTATCAAAGAGTTCAGGTCATCAAGTTCCGGATCACAAGTAATAATAACACGAGGTTTTGACGAATCTTCACTGGACGTCTGCTGTCCATTCATACAAGCCGGCATCACAGCCATAAGGCCTGAGAAGAATAAGCATTTAAATTTATTCATACACTAAATTTTATTGATTAACTACCAACCCGGATTCTGGGTCATATTCTTATTGACATTCATTTCAGTTGCAGGGAATGGGAGCAATTCATGCTTACCACTTTTGAAGCCAGCAGAAGCATTTTTCTGTTCATTCCAACTGACACGACCGTCTTTATAAAGAGCCGGCCTTTCCTGTCCTCTTTTGGCAAGTACCGTAGCAGCATCGCCCCACCGAATCAAATCCTGATAACGACAACCTTCCATCCAGAGTTCCAAACGCTTTTCTTTCTTGATATCATCCATAGAAACGCTACCCAATGCAGGCAACTGAGCACGGTTACGCACTCTATTTACATAGTCGACAGCTTTACCTGCATTTCCAGACTGGAGACTCGCCTCAGCAGCAAGTAACAAGACCTCAGCATACCGCATAGCACGAGTATTGTTAGGGCAACGCAACCAATAATAATTAATGACATCGGCTTCATAAACACGGTATTTCCAACTAAAGTAACCGGCATTGTCAGGCATATATGCAATGGCATCACTCAAAGATATACCGGTGCTTTCCATCTGCTGGTATGTCTTTATGGAAGCATTCAAGCGATACGTATCTCCCATCTCAACAAATGCATCATAGCTTTCCTTGGTCGGATTAAAAAATCCCCAACCTCCGTGAGAATAGATTTGAGTAGGCTCATTAAATGCAAGCATATCTCCGCGCCAATGTACATATACCCAAATCATGTTACTCATAATACCAGTAGCATTATTGGCATCGTAGACATAGTTACTTTCAAATAAGCTTTCGCAATTTGCCTCTCCTTTAGTAGTCTGAATATTTTCATAATCATTGTAAAGGTCGTACTTTCCGCTATTAATCACCTCATCCAAGGCAGCGGCGGCAGCACCATAATTCTTCTGGAATACATATGCCTTACCTAACAGAGCTTGTGCAAATTGTTTGGTGATGCGATAGGTAAAGTCATCCAAACTTGTCTTTTCCTCCAGATCGCCACTGTTGACAGCCTCAGTAAGGTCTTGGTTCACCAATGCCCATAGCGCCTCAGTATCACCATTGGCCTGGGAATATTCATTTGGCGTTAACGGATGATCCACCAATGGCGGAGTCCCCCAAAGACTAATTAATTCGATGTAGGACATCGCGCGGAAAACCTTTGCCTCTGCACGTGCACGAAGTTTAATTACCGAATCATCCCCTACATACTGCAAAACAATATTGGCGGCATAAATTACCTTATAAAGATTCGTATACAACGTTTTAATATGAGAAAAATCAGAGTCGAATGTATAAGTCGACAGCAATTGCGCACTAGCAGCTGTCCAACTCTCCCCTGCCGAATAGCAATCATCCGAAAGAAGATTCTTCAGCCAGAATGCAGGTGCATAAGTATCCTTCCAATTACTATAGCAGGCTATAATGGCTTCTTCCGCATCAGCATCCGTTTTATAGAAACTTTCAAAAGTGCTTACTCCATGCTGCGAGATATCCAGATTGTCTACACAAGAGGAAAAGAAAGTGCAGCTGGCAAGCAACAAACTTGATAAAATATATTTTGCTTTCATATTTCGTATTGAATTAAAGATTAAAATGCTACGTTAAGACCGAACACGACTTTCTTGCTGGACGGATAAGAACCCATATCCAACCCCATTGCACTACCTGTACTTGTAAATTCAGGATCAAATCCAGGATACTTGGTAAATGTAAAGAAGTCGTCTAAAGAACAATACAAACGAAGGTTACTCAAACCAATCTGCTTCAACAAATTCTTTGGTAAATTATAACCCAACTGTATCTGCTTGATTTTAAAGTAAGAACCGTCGAATACAAACTTGGAGCTTTTCAAGTACTTATCATAATTACTAGGATTGGAACGGGCATATTTTGCATTGTCTCCTGCAGTTGTCCAACGTCCATCGTAGAATTCCTTCAAGGTATTCGCTTTCATACGGGAAGTACGGTTATAACCGGCAAACACATCATTGCCATGAGAACCGGAACCCAATATCGTCAAATCGAAACCTTTCCATGCAGCAGTCAAAGTAATACCATAAGTAAAGTCGGGGATGGCTGAACCTATTTCCGTTTGGTCAGCATCTCCAATAATGCCATCGTCATTCATATCCTTAAATATCGGATCACCCGTTTGTGAATCAATGCCCGTACACTCATAACCACGCATGTACCAAATGGGGTGCCCTTCTTCAAAATAATTCATAACACCGATGCCTGCACTTGTCGTACTCTCAATGCGTTCCAAAGTTTCATGCAGATAAGTAACTTTATTCTTTAAAGTAGCAATATTTCCTTTTATGCTATAGTTGAAATCCTTAATATTATCACGCCATGAAAGTTCAAACTCAAATCCGCTGTTCTTGACATTTCCTGCATTCATAGGTGAAGTCGTGTTACCCACAATCAGCGAAGGAGTAATACCGGTTACAATTAAATCCTTAGTTTTTTTCTCATAATAGTCAAATCCGAAACTCAACCGGTCGTTCAGCATCCGAAGATCAATACCTAAATCAATTTGTTCAGAAGTTTCCCACTTCAAATCATAGTTGCCTGTTGCGGAAGGCAGTGAACCCGTTTCATAAGACACATCTCCGGACATTGGATAATTGATTTCAGACAGAATTGTAGCATCATACATATAGTCTGCCAAACCAGCAATACTACCATTCTGTCCCCAACTTGCACGTAATTTCAAATGAGAAATCGACTTGAGATTCTCCATAAACTTCTCATTGGAAAGTACCCAGCCAACAGATACAGCCGGAAAATAGCCCCAACGTTTCTGCAAAGGAAGAATAGACAAGTCGGCAGCATCCGCACGAAGAGTGAACTGAGCAAAATATTTACCCGCATAGTCATAAGAAGCCCGACCAAAGTAAGAAAGATTTACATATTTCCTTTTCTCTCCACCACTTACCGTACGGGTGGCAGTACCAGTTTGGAACGCAAAATAGGCATAGTTGGGATCCAACTTGGTAATACCTAAATCAACCTTGTCACCAGAACGGCTACCATTGATTCCTCCTGTCACTCCAAAAGAGGTATTGGAAGAATAAGACATACCAAGCATCACATTTACATTGTGCTTATCTGCAAATGTCTTAGTGTAGTTAGCAAAGTTTTCCCATTGCCAATACGTTGTATTAGAACTTGTAGCATTTACCGATACATAATCCTGATAAAGGTCAGAGCAGGTAATGTTAGGCATAACATAGCCGTAGGAATTACTGTAAGTATAACGGTATCCCAAACGTGAAGTGATGACCAGCTCTTTAATCGGAGTAAAATCCAGATAAGTGGAGCCGCTGAACACAAAACCATCTCTTTTCGTTGTACCGCGGTCACGCATGATATACGGATTGATATTATTGGAGTCACCATAAGGGGAAATAGAATAATAATCACCATTGGCATTCTGAAGCAAGGTATGCCCTTGGTTCATATAATTAATCATAGTGTCAGGCAGTTTATCCGGTGTATAGGTAACTGGAGTAAGAGGGTCAAGCTGAATGGCAGACAGCATCAAAGAACCGGTTGCTGAGCCTTCGCTTACAGACTGTACATGATAACGGGAAAATGAATTGTTTGTCGTGAACT
>ERZ827471.764-NODE-764-length-24290-cov-9.804456_pt1 | contig 24290 bp, 25 predicted proteins | sample MGYA00519772_ERZ827471 | MGnify/ENA primary metagenome ERZ827471 (study PRJEB31778, sample SAMEA3449315) | human gut metagenome | biome: human gut; feature: human-associated habitat; material: faeces | place: United Kingdom | collected 2010/2012 ...
TCGTACCGTATTACGGGACACACCAAGACGACGGGCTGTCCGCGCAATGTTGATTCCCCGTGAACGAAGATCAAGGATATTGCTCCATAATATGTATTTTTCTGTTAAATTTGCCGCATCCATAATCTATTAAATAGATTTCGTAACTGGGACATTCCAGATTACGAATCTTTGATGCAGCTAAATTACCGCCCTCAAATAAATGCTGTAAAATCACTGACACCAACAAATGGAAATTACTTTGAGCCGGTTTCATAACAGAAATTTTGAGTTGCTTGAGCCGTATGAAGGGAAACTTTCATGTACGGTTCTTAGGGGGGAAGGCTCCCGTAAGGGAGCTGACCTACCCGGCTGGAGGGGAAAGAGCTGCCTGACTATTCGGGAACAGACCCGTATCAGGTAAGTCTCACATTCAAAGCTCCTATACTTGATAAGGCTTTTGTCATTTTCATCAGGAAGGTACAGGACAATAGACCTGCGGCCGAGCAACTGAATGTCTTTGAATTGCTGGCTTTGTACAAAATAGCAATGAGGGATTACGAGGGGCTCGAAGAAAAGACTTTAAAACTGTCGGAAGAAAACCTTGTCATTTACGAAAATGGCTCTTATCGTTTGTCCGAGGAATATCGGAATGAGTCTGCTGAGAGACTGAAAGGATTGAATATGAATCACCTCAAGTTGGTTTCAGACTGTTTTTATAAAAATGGTTATATAAATCGTTCTCTTCTCAAAAAGGTATTTTAAGACATGTTGTCCGAAAAACAAATTAGAGGCTTGATTTCAAAGATGGAAAATGCAGGGATTATACAGAAAGATGGTGCAGGCAAATATACCCGTTATGTAAAAGCACCGGATTTTCCATCGTTTGTCTAGGGCCGCAAGAATCAATTTTAGGGCCGTAAGATTTCAACTGTCTGTTTATCAGCTTATTTGATTAGGGCCGCAAAAGTCGATTTTACGTCCACAAAGATTTCCGACAATAGACTGAAAAATATGAAAAATCCTTGTAATAATTTGGTGATTATCGCAGGGATTTGATTTTTTAGCACTCCTAATCAAAAGATTTAGATAAGCGGAGCCTTATGATCTACTTTCCATACAATGAGGAAATGTGTAGTTATACTGATACATGGATGGGTGAACTATATGAAAACGAGTATCCATTGGTTTCTAAAGGGGTATGGTCAGGAATAATCAATTTGAAAACTCATAAACTTCTGAATTCGAAGCCCGAATATGGCAGTTTGTATTTGCAAGCCAAGGTATGTGATAGTGGGACCTATTTCTTACTTGACAAAGACAAAAAGACAATATGTAAAATTGCAGATTATGTTCCTAACGGTTTAATTCCAGAGGTAGATGGTTGTGGCGATTATATTCGTCTTAGAATCAATGAGGATGACATGATAAATTGGTTTGAAGAACCGGACTTTTCTGACTTTATGGAAGACTTTGAGGTTGTTGAGAAAATCGATGTGCACATTAAAGAAGAAATCTATACTGTATATCAAAGTCGAGTTCATTTATAACCAGCTTATGGCAAAATTGTTTCGATTGCCTAAATTCATACAGATGGAAATAGGAAAGGCGTTGATAGCAAATGCTTCGGAAGAATTTGAAAAGGAAGAGTAAGAACATCCTTCTTGAGTTACATAGTTTATAGTAATGAACCCTGCTAAATTATATCTTCACTGATATAATATCTATATTCATATAGACTCAGTTTCTTGTTCTGTCATGCGGTATATGGAGTTTATTTACTAATTTTGCACTGATTTTGAAATAACATAAAACTAACAATGCAGAGAATTTGGATGGGCATACTATCAATCACCACAATTTAGGGTAATAAACGCTCGGAATGTGTGTTGAATGTTCATGTCTCCGGTATTGAATCTCGTATTGTAAATACTTTCCAGCGAACATAATAAAGTACATTTTACTATACTTTGATCTAGAATAGAGACTGAATGGCTGGAGAGTCTTTAGCAAACTTTTCAACTATTTTGTTTTATACCCATTTATGGCAGTTACTTTTGTGATACTTCTCTGTCATTTCCGTTTGATGGGTGATTGATAACTTGATTATTAACGTGCAGTGATGCACATAAATTGAGAAGAAATAAATTATAAATTTGATGGCAGCAAGGTGTTCTTTACATCTGATACCCACTTTTATCACGGAGAAATAGACACTGTCTGGAATTTTGTGTAAATGGAAACAGGATTCACTTGTAAGTTCTCTTATATCTGGATTCTGTTTTCAAATATAAGCATAAATTGGTTCATAATTTGAATCCCGTATTTCCCATTTACACAAAATATTCTATAGTGCCGAATTACAATTTATTAGTGCTTCTCGTATAGCATCATGAGCAGGTGTTTCTTCTTGTTGTATACCATCTTTTATCATAATAGGATGTGGTAAAACCTGTATCAATCTATTATATACTTTTATATAGAAATGATAGAGGTTTGCTTCCCACATTCTGTCCGGATAGATACGGTGTGTCCACCTTACATTAGAATCTCTGTGGTGATTAGCATCAGCAAACATACGTCTTATTTCTGCTTCTGTACATAGATAGTTATCTTCATGGTTTCTTCTGTAGGTATACTTACCTTTTCCTTGTTGTGATCCAAGATTTTTAAATGATTGATATTGCCTAAGGTTATAAAAAATAATAGAATAGGTATTAGTTTGTTATATTTGTAGAAATGATGCAAATAGATGAATCTTATTTGTGGATATGGATATTTAGTTATATATTTGTGGAAAAACAAATTGTATGATAGCAGAAATTAGATTTAAGAACATGTTCTCATTTAGAGACGAGGCTATATTAAGTTTTGAAGCTGATAGAAGTAAGGATATGGAATCATATCATGTTGTTGAATTGGGTGGCGGTGTGAGACTATTGAAAGTGGCTGTTATTTATGGAGCAAATGCTTCGGGTAAGAGTAATATTATTAAGGTTTGTGATTTTATCAAGTCATTCATTACTTATACTCCACTTAATAAGGCAGAACAAATTCAAGTAGTCCCGTTTCTCCTGAATAAAACAAGTTCAAAGCAGTTATCTGAATATTCGATTTCGTTCTATTTGAAGAATGAGGAGAAAACTGTTTGTTATGTCTATTCAGTAGCTTTAGATAGATGGCACGTAGCAAAGGAAAGTTTAATTTATTATCCAAGTCAACAGCCTGCTACTATATTTGAAAGAAATACTGAGAATAACGTATCTGTTATTAAATTTGGACAGAAAATCAAGATGTCGCAAGCTGTCAAAGAGGAAATAACATTGAAGTGTTTGCATAATATGTCAGTTTTTGCTGCCTATATGCAGGTGAATACACATATTGTAGAACTAGAGACGGTTCTTCAGTATCTAACCAATCAGGTTATGCCGGCTATTGTACCTGCATCATCTTTAAGTCGTTATGCCGAAGAATCAATCAAGAATGAGTCAGCAAAAGATTATATTTTGAGATATCTGCAGGAAGCAGATTTTAATATTTCAAATATTACTTCCAAAGAACAGGAAACGCATAAGGGGCCGATTAATTATACTATGTATCAGCATAAAGTTTCATCTGATTATGGTAACAATGATTATTATGAGTTTCCGGAACTGTTTGAATCGGACGGTACTATTCGTACATTTGGCTTGGCTGCTCAAGTACAAAAGATTCTTGAAAGAGATGCTTTTCTCGCAGTTGACGAGATTGAATCTTCTCTTCATCCGAAATTGATAGAATACATCATTGAACGTTTTCTAAAAGAATCAGAACAGGCACAGTTGTTGCTCACTACGCATTATGATGGACTGTTAGGAGAGGAAGATTTGCTTAGAAAAGATAATGTTTGGTTTACTGAAAAGAATCTGGATGGTTCAAGTGTACTGTATCCTCTGACAGACTTCAAGGGATTGAATAGGATCAGTTCTTTCCAAAAGGCATATAAGTTTGGTAAATTCGGTGCAGTTCCTAATCTATAATCGTGTATTTTTATGAGAAAAGCAAGAAAAAATACAGCGACCAGACAGATTATTCATATCGTCGGTGAGGGTTTGACTGAATTATTCTATTTCAGTCATTTGAAAAAAATACTTGGTTATAGATACTCTATTTCTCCTCGTTTATTTGAAAACAATAGTATTGAGAAAATAGAAAAGAAAATAAAGGAACTTCTGGATGAAGATGTCTTTGTAATATGTGTTTTTGATGCTGATGTTAGCAGGCGTTCTGATGCAGAGAATAAAAAAATGGTATCGCTCAAAAAGAAATATGAAAATAATGCTAATGTGATTCTTTGTGATAGCTTACAGTCAATAGAATATTGGTTTTTACTACATTTTGAAGATACATGTCGACATTTCCAAGATTCAGCAGCAACAGAAAGAGCATTAAAGCAATATCTGCCAACATATGATAAAACTCGGAAATACCTTGAGAAGGATAAATGGGTTAAAGAAATACTTGCAGGCTCAAAAATGGATAAAGCATGTGAACTGGCCGAAAAATATAAAGGTAGAGATTCTTATAGTGAGATTTATAAGGCGATTAAAAAAGTTAGTGAATCGTTGTAATAAATATGAATTGATGAAAAAAAAAGATTTATATGTTGTTTTGGGAATCATAATTAGTGGAATTGCTATTGCATTTATCATTAATACGTTGTTGGCATATGGTAATGTTATTAAAACAAATCTTTCAAATGACTCGTGGTTAAATTTTGGGGGAAGTTATAGTAGTGGAATTTTTGCTGTTGTAGTAGGTTATCTTGCTATTATTTATAGTAATAGAAATAGTGAGAAAGCTATTCTACAACAAGAAAAACTGTTAATTCGTCAACAAAATATTAAAAAGTTGGATGATTATAATAACTGTCTAAAAAATAATTTGGCTTTACTTAATATAGTAGATGTTATGGGAATTACTGTTGGTCTTGACCATCAGTGCATATTCCGGCGGATACCCGTTCAGCATTTCCGGTGATATCCGTTCAGTTTCCAGTTAGCATTCAGTATCGTTGGCAAAGTTAATACTTCTTTCTTAGGCTCTCTCCTTTCAATTCAAATTTTATTGCCTTGTGCACGATTCTGTCCAGACATGCTTCTGCAATGAGTTCACTTTGGAACACATCGTACCAGTCTGCAACGGGAAGCTGGCTGGCCAGTATGAGTGCTTTCGGTTGTAGCGGTCATCTATAATCTGTTCAAAATCATGCTGTATCTGTCCGTCAAGCTTGACCATTCCAAAGTCATCGATAATCAGTAGGTCATTCGCGTTCAGCTTTCGGAAGAAGTTTGTCTCCCGTCCTTCCAGATGCACAAGCTTCAGGTTTTCGATGAGCATGTTCATCGTGAAGTACAGTACCTTCCGGCCGTTCCTGCATGCCCTGTCACCCAAGGCACAGGCGAAGTAGGACTTTCCTGTCCCAGCCGGTCCGGTAATGATGACCGTCATTCCGCCCGTGATGTAATTTCCGGTTGCAAGGTCGGTCGCAGAGCAGGCCTGTATACCCCTTGCCGTGTCCGTTTCAAGTTCTTCCATCGAGGCTTTCAGACGGAAGCCGGCATTCTTTATAAGACGCTGTATGCGGTTGTTCCCTCTAGTGTCACGTTCATGCTGGAGCATGATCTGCATGCCTTCACGCAGGGTAAGCTTGTCCAACTGATGTGTTTCTTCCAACGAGCTCCAGCAGCTTGCCATTCCAGGAAGCTTCAGCTCGTGCAGTGCTCTTTCTGTTTCGTTGTTAATCATCTCTATAAATTATTATTGGTTCATGTCATTTCCCGTAAAATAGCTTTTCCCACGCATGTTTCCGTGGTTTGACGGAGTAGGTGCGCGGAAGATTACCGTCTCATCTGCAGATGCATTCATACCGTTATGTCTGAGTATGGCTTCAAACTTGCTGTAGGAGTAAATACCGTACTCCATGCACTGGCGGCAGGTAAGGTCAAAAGTGGCCAGGTCGTACTTCCGTCTGAGGCTGACTATGGAGTTGCAAAGCTTGTAATACACCTCTTCAGGTTGTGTGGTACGTTTGGGGGCAAAGATTCTTTTTACATACTCATGACAATCAGGCGATATATCTTTTGCCTTCTCCACATAATAGGCTGCCGAATGTTCCATGACTGCCCTGCTGCTGGATGCGAGATGTTCCCTGACTGTGGTATAGCCGTATGTATGGCTGCGGATGTGTGAGGCTACCAGCTTCTGCTCCACATAGACCTTGACCCATGAACGTGTAAAGACCACTCTTGCCTGTTTTCCTACATGGATATAGGGTACGGAGTAGAAATGGGTCACCTTGTCCTGTCTCAGCTCCACATGACAGTTCGCCTGGACTTTCAGATCGGCATACAGGCGCATTTCATAAGGTTCCGGTTTCAAGGGCCCCAGCAGTTCCTTCTCCATGGCATGGAACCGTTCCTCACGGCTGTAGGGACGCTTCTGCATACGGGTCCGGTTGTGCCTTTCCATCAGCTCCCATACGGCACGGTTCAGCTCCATGAGTGAATGGAAGGTTCGGTTACGCAACCTGGCATAAATACGGTTGTTTGTGATTCTTACAGAGTCCTCTACCAGAGCCTTCTGGGTGGGCGATGCGGGGTCGCATGGCAGTACCACGAAATGGTAGTAGTTACCCATGTCTTCAAGGGCCTTGTTCAGTTTCGGTTCATGCCTGTCGTTGCTGATTACCGCCGATTTGAGGTTGTCCGGAGTCAGTATGGGAGGTACACCGCCCAGATGTTCCAGGCACATCCTTATGGCATGCAGGAAGTCCCCTGTCTTCTGCGAAGGTACACATATCACATAGATATAGTCGCTGTAAGGCATGCAGGCGACAAACACCTCCACCTTTATCACTTCTCCGGTATCTGTGTCGACATAGCTGAGCTTGTCACCGGCAAAATCCACCATGAGTTTCTCGCCCGGTCTGTAGGTATTGGCAAGTACGGCTGTAACATCCTTCCTGGCGACAAGATTCTGCTTCAGATGATAATAGAACTGTGACTTGCCGTAACCGTCGGGATGGGTTGCACGGTACTCATCGAACAGAACCTGCCGGCTTACATGGGATTTGGGATCCGTCAGCAGTTCCCTGTATCTGGGCAGCAGACTCAGGAACTCTTCCATTCTACTGTCCGTATATGCCGGTGAACCGGCATGGAACATCCTTTCCAACTCGGGATCGTCAATTTCCAGAAGGTCGCTGATGTTCCATCCGTTGGCTTTTACTGTATTCACATAACCGTTGACGGTTTCCTTGTCAATCGGTAACTTGCGGCTTACACCGCGATTGGATTCTCCGGTCTGCTTGAGCTGGAGTACTTGTTTTATGAGACTCATATCCTTTGTTGTTCCTGCCATGACTGTGCTGTTTCTTTTTAATTTTCCAGCACTAAGGAAACTGATACCGGAAAAAGAATGAACGGATATGCTCCGGAAACGAAGATATACCCGGACGATTCCATACACGGTTGAACGGATATGCTCCGGAAAAATTGAGATTTTAATGTCTGGTTATCCATTTTTTCATCCTTTTTGGGGATGAACGGATATAAAATTGCGATTTTAAGGCCTGATTTTATGCCTTAATCGACTGCAGGTAAGTGAACGGGTATGCTCCGGAATATGCAACCATCAGAATATATCATTATCTAAATCAGAAATATGTCAAATGAAAGGTCGAATCTATGCACCAGATTTGCAGTATAGATATGTGTTTGAAGTTGATGTACAACGCCAGAAAACGAATTTAGAAAAGACTTATGAAGAATGCTGGATTAAAGCACGTATTGGACTATCGGATTTATTGGATCAAGAACTCTCTTTTATAGAACGTGTTAATCAAAACAGATATGATATTCAAATAAAAGAGAATAATATGCATCGAAAAAATATCTTATTGGAATTAAGTAAACAAGCGGTAGATATAGAAAAGAGAAAGTTATTTCTGCAAGAGATTAAGGATGTTAACATGGAACTGGAACGATTAGATAAAAAAATTATTTCATACTATGATGATGTTGATAAGATGACCACTTCGATTAAAGATTTTTCGCTTGAATTAAATAGTACTATAAAGGTCTTATTTGATATTTCTTTATTGCTTATTAAAGAGAAAGAGGCTCAATTTAAATTAGAAAAATAAGGGTTTGGTATATATGTTTTAAGTTTTAGGATCACTAGTGTCCCATTAAAATTGGTCCGAATTAAAATTTAAATAAACTTGGCCTATTTGGTCCGAATCGTTCTTTGTCATTTTGAAATTTAGTTTTATCAAAGAGGTCTCTCAGATGAGTTTTATCTGTCAATGAGATACTCAATATTTGTAGTACTTCGTATGTACTTTACTAGTCTACATACTAAATAAGGCACGCTATATTTATATTTCTGCAATCCTATATGATAAGAACCGGTAAGTTTGACTTTTGTACGATATCGGAAGTGGTAAGGTTTATGAAGAAGTTTTCCTAATGCTGGCGTTTCCTCCTAATCAAATATGTCTATACAGATTTTTCGGTAGTTGAGGAAGGCTTGCTGTTAAACACATAATAAATAAAGCTGTAAATAGAGAAGGCTGAAGAATGAAGTCATAGAATTTAGCGCATGATCTTTTCTTTTTATCACTGAACTTATCATTTTTCAGTAATATTTTGTAATTTTGCCACACAATTGAGAAACATATAAAATATGGTAACTATATATTGCTTTAAAGTGTGAATCCTTGTTAAGCGGTAGGATATAGAAAATATAAACCTTCTATAAATCGTATAATCGTGTATAGAGGATTTTGCTGTAAGATAGTATATAGTCACCTAATATTTTGCCCTAAATAATATGTAATGCATAGTCATGGATAAGGACATAAATCGCATCAAAGGAATGTTGGCAGAGAAGAAGCGCACAAACAAGTGGCTTGTAGAACAATTACCTTAGATCCTGCTACAGTATTAAAATGGTGCACGAATCCAGCCTCGAGACTCTATTTCAGATAGCAAAGGTGCTAGAAGTAGGGGAAGAAGAGGTGCTCGTTTATCCTTCAAAGATGTGACAATAACATATAAGAAATATACTGATGGATATGCAAGTAGAAGAAATAACACAAATATTACGAGAGTCACCAAGCGTACGACTCATAAAATCAAGAAGTGTGGATTTCTTCTTGTCTTTTGTCATTGAGGCGTTTGAGGGACAGTCGGCTATAATGCAGGAACGCTTGCACATGCTACTGGAGAACCGACTGGATGAGCAGGAAAATGCGTTGGTGGAGGATAATCTTGAAATGACAAGACTAGGGGAGTCGAACGAACAGAAAGCAAAACGACTCATCAAAGATTGGACAGACAAGGGATTCTTGACCAACTATCAGAACGAAGAGGGAGAGGTGATATACGAGATTTCGTCGCACACAAGCAAACTGATGGATTGGGTGGTGAGCTTGAAAAAAGAGGATTACATCGGTACGGAATCGAAGTTCAAGACGCTGTTTGCCCAACTGAAGGAATTGGTGGAATACTCGAACGAGGACCGCGAGAAGCGACTGGAACTGCTCCGAGCCAAAAAAATGGAGATAGAGCATCAGATTCAGCGACTGGAGATGGGCGAAGAGGTCGAGGTGTATGAGGACTACCAGATAGAACCACGATACAATAGCTTGAATAAACTGGCTAAGGAGCTGCTTAGCGATTTCAAGGAGGTGGATGACAACTTCAAGGGGATTATCAAAGAGATATATGAGCGCCAGACAGACAATGCGGAGAAGAAAGTATTGCTGAACTATATCTTTGATGCGTATGGCGAACTGAAACAATCGCAACAAGGCAAGAGTTTCTATGCATTCTGGGAATTCCTGCTCTCGGCCGATCTGCAGAAAGAATGGGACGAGTTGACTGGTGCACTCTATGAAACACTGGAGAATAGAGGCATTGATGCGCATGACATGTTTCTCAGGGAAATGAAAAAGCATCTGTTTGACGCAGGCGAGAAGGTGGCGAAAACCAACGATCGCATGAGCGAGAAACTGAGTCGCATCATTCGCCAGAACGGACAGATGAATGCAGAGGTGACAAAGCAGGTGATTAATGATATAAAGAAACTGCTCATCGAAGCCACCAAACAGAAAGAGAAACCAGAAGCTTCGCTTGAATATGAAACTATCGATATCAATCTGCCAGTCGAGCGCCCTCTGACTCTGGCTCCTATAAAAGAGACTGTGTATAAGGATAAGCCTGATATGGCTGAACTGAGTCTGGACGACTTGGAGCGCATAGGCAAACTCTACAATCCGTATCACATCGATCGTCTGGTGCTGAGAGACCGCATTAACAAGGTGCTGTACGACAGACAGCAGACGACACTAGCAGAGGTGATAGAACGGAACGAGGGTGTGGAGAAAGGTCTGTCGGAAGTGTTTGGATACATTGGCGTGCTGAAGGAATATAAGACTGTGGTAAACGAAGAGCGCCAGCAACATATTGCTTTTGCGGAAAATAAAACGATATCAATTCCCGAAATCATAATAACACGATGAACGCAACAAATATACAACCATACAGCAGGGCTGTGGTGAAATTGCTGAAAGGCATCGTAGAGAAAGACGATGTAGTGTGGAATGATGTACTCGACTACCAGAGCGAGATACTGGACTATATCAGTGTGATGGGGCTGGATCTCATCGTGAAAAAGGATGAGGGTTTTGCCTTTGTCAAGCAACTGAAATTGGACGATGACAAAACGTTGAATATGGTGTCGAGAAGGCCATATGGTTTTGAGGTGTCTGTGATACTCATCGTGTTAAGGCAGATACTTGAAGACTTCGACAGCAATCCAACAGAGTCGCAGGCTTCGTATAAGTATGTAACCGCCACTGAAATAAAGGAAGAGGCGGAACTGTTTCTGCCCACAACCTTCAATCGAGCCAAGTTTGAGAAAGACCTTGACCGCTATATTGACAGTATCGTCGGCTTTGGATTCCTTGTGGAAGCAAAGCATACCGATGGAGAGAAACGCTATAAAATACATCGCATCATCAAGGAGAAGGTGACGCTGGACGATCTATTGGAATTTAAAAACAAACTGAACGACTATGATGCAGCAGATGAATCTCTTTAATACAAGTCCGGAAGTGGCAGGCTTCAAGCTTGATTATCTGGAAGTGTGGAACTGGGGTACATTCGACCAAAAGGTGTATCGCATGAATACGCAGGGCAACAACTCGTTGCTGACCGGTGCCAATGCATCGGGCAAGAGTACGTTGATTGATGCTCTGCTCACGCTGATGGTGCCACTGAAGCGCCAACGATTCTACAATCAATCATCTGGTGTGGAGAGGAAGGGCAACCGTACAGAGGAGTCGTACTTCTTTGGCAACTATGGCAATCAGCAGCAGGAGGGTGCGGCGAGCACTACCACGCTTAGATTGCGAGACAAAGGGGCTCGTTCGATACTGCTTGCATCATTCTGCAATGTGGATAAACGTGTAGTGACACTATTTCAAGTGCGCTACTACAGTGGCGAGGAGCTGAAAGTGTCGTTTGGCATAGCTCGCAAACCGCTGACTATAGAGCGTGACTTTTCGGAGTTTGATCTGCGTGGCGACTGGCGTAAGCGACTGACAAAGAAATACAATACGAACGACACAAGACGCACGATAGAGTTTTTTGACGGTCCGGTGGCGTATGGCGAGAAAATGATAACCCTCTTTGGAATGCGTTCGGACAAGGCACTTACACTCTTCAATCAGATAGTGGGTGTGAAAGTGTTGGACGATCTGGACAGTTTCATCCGTACGAATATGCTCGAGGAAATGCCGGCTGAGGAAAAATATCAGGAACTGAAGGATAACTTCCAAAATCTGATGGAAGCGAAAACCAATATCGATAAGGTGAAGGAGCAGATTGCCCAACTGGAACCTATCAACACATTGGCAAAGGAACTGACGGCGATAGATACGCGCATAACCGAATTGGACCAGGAGAAGAACATGGTGGCCTATTGGTTTGCTGTACGAACGGTGGAGTTATGCGATGAGGAGGTGGCGCGCTGCGAGAGCGATTTGAGGAGACTGAAAGATGAATTGAAGGCGTTGAATGTGAAGAAGAGTGAGTTGGAACAAGAGCAGACACGCTTGTCGGTGGCTATTGAGAAGGACGAGGTGGGGCAGCAGATACGTGAGATAGAGAAGGAAATCAATCAGAAAGTGAAGATGCGTGATAACCGCAAAAATAAAGCCGAAGAATACGATAAGCTGGCAAAGATGGTGGCGCTGGAGCAAAGTCCTGATGCAGAGGTATTCGAAGTCAATCGTGCGACTGCTAAGCGCGAGAAAAATGCTCTGCAGGCAAAGATTGATAAACAACTAATGGAAGATAAACGTCAGGCACAAAACCGCCAGGACGAAGTCAGAGGCACGATAGAAAATCGAGTGGACACCATACGCTATCTGCATCAGCATAAGAACAATATCTCTGGTCGTGTGGCTGAGATTCGTGATGAAATACTGAAGGCTGTTGGTGCAACCGCAGAAGAAATTCCATTCATCGGTGAACTGATACGTGTGAAAGATAGTGAGCGCGATTGGGAGTATTCCATCGAGCGTATTCTGCACAATTTTGCATTGCGATTGGTCGTGCCTGAGAAGTATTACAAGCAGGTGAATGAGTATGTGAATGGTCATAATCTGCGAGGACGCATCGTGTATCAGCGATATGAGGGCTCAGAGTCTCTTCGTGAGTTTGAGAATAGGACATTGAAAGCGGATTCGTTGCTCAGTAAGATTGAATATAAGCCAAAATGCTTGTATCTGGATTGGCTTGAGGACAGGCTGTTTGCTGAGTTCAACTATAGTTGTGTAGAATCGCTTGCGGACTTCAACCATCTGCAAGAGAAAGCGGTAACGAAAGAGGGACTTATAAAGGCGAAAGGTGGCAAGCATGAGAAAGATGACCGACCAGGGATACGAGGTAAGGAACACTATGTGTTGGGCTGGGACAACAAGGAGAAGATTGCCATGCTACAGGCGGAAGTCCGCCGGTTGCAGCAGGATGAAAAAGAGGCGGTAACCAAAGTCAGGCGTATAGAGGAAGATATAGAGAATGCTCAGGAGAAGCGAGAAACCTACTCGAAACTTTTTGATAAATACGATAAGTTTGATGACATCGACTGGCGGTCGTATGCACTCGTTATTCAGCAAAAGGAAGAGCAGAAGCGACAACTGGAGGAGACCAATGATAAGGTGAAGGTGCTACAGGGGCAATTGAAGGGTGTAAGAAAGGAACTAGGTGTACTTGAGGAGATGTCTAATAAAGCTATAGGTAACAAAGCATTATTGGAAAAGCGTGAGGAAGAACTCAAGAATCAGCGAGACGATTGTGTTTCGGCGGTGGCTCAAATAAGTGTTGTTGATACCGATGCTTTTGAATTGCAACACACAGATTTGTTGAATGTGGCATTGGGAGATTTGGACAAAATGCGTGACAAGTTACAGAGTGACATCAATTCTGCTTTGCGGAAACAACGCGAGACGAAAGGTATCAAGAGTGGTGATTTGAAGAATCTGATTTATCGCTTTAAGAATCCCGCTGAGGAAATTACCACGAAGTATCGCGATTGGCGTTCGGATGTGAACAGCCTGCCCGAAGCCGAGGAGTTTGTAGGCGAATATCAGACCTATTACCAACGATTGCTGGACGAAGATCTGCCTGGGTTTGAATCGCGCTTCAACAAGTATCTACAGGAGAATATTATCAACAAGGTAAGTGCATTCAACATGTTCTTCCAAAACTGGCGCCAGTCTATTACCAAGACCATTGGCCAATTGAATTCGTATCTTGGAGGTATTGATTTCAAAGATGCTCCCAAAACGTATATTCAGTTGGTGGCAGCCAAACGATTGAACGTGGATGCGAAGGAGTTCCAAGACCTTCTGAGCTGTGCGATTCCGAATATCCATGAGATGAATTCGACAATCGATGGCAGCAGGATTCATTTTGAACAGCATATCGAACCGCTGATGTCCCGTTTGCAAGACGAATCATGGCGAAAATCGGTGATGGACGTGCGTGGATGGTACACGTATAAGGCGGAGGAGTTTTATCAAGACGATGGCCAGAAGTGTAACACCTATGAGGCGATGGGACAGTTGTCGGGTGGAGAGAAGGCGCAATTGACATATACCATCTTAGGGTCGGCTATCGCTTATCAATTCGGCTTGACCAAGAGTGGACTCGATTCTTCGTTCCGCTTCATTGCCATAGATGAGGCTTTTCGCGCACAGGACGAGGACAAGGCCCGTTATCTGATTTCGCTCTGCAGACAACTCCACCTGCAGTTGCTCGTGGTGACTCCGAGTGACAACATCCACATTGTGGAGAACGATATTTCGTATGTGCATTATGTGGAGCGCAAGGGAGACCGTTCTGTGCTCTATAATATGCCTATCAGTGAGTTTAAGGCAGAACGTGAAAGGAGTATGGAAATATGATAACGGCAGCAGAAATACGTAAGAAGACCGAACGCAAATATGCGGATTATTTACGCTCGGTGGTAGCGGGTTCTGAGTTTGAACCAATTGTGATTCCATGCGACAAGAAAGCAAGCGCATCAATGGCTGAGTATCAGCGCGAACTGACGGACATCCGTTCGCAATCGAAAGAGGTGAAAGGCTTTGGCTACACGATTGAGTGGAAAACAGTGAAAACGAAGGTATTGGGCGAACAGGATCTGCCTGAGCGTGTGTTATTCAAGAGTGCATCAGACGTTGAGCGCTTCTTGCTGAAGGGTGGTGAAGTATCACAGTTTCGCAAGGATGTGGCGATGTTGCTTGATGAGTTTCCGCAGCTTCGTTCATGGGTGGAACGCTATCCGCTGAAGGTGGTGGAAAATGCTTCCTCTTGGTCTGATTTGCTGAAAGTATTGCGTTATTTTGTGGCAAACCCTTGTCCTGGTTTGTACATTCGTGAATTGCCCATTGAAGTGCATACCAAGTTCATTGAACGCAACAAGGGAGTGCTTCGTGAGTTGCTGGATATTGTCATTGTAGAGCATGTCTGCTCGGATGAGAAGGAGTTCGAAAAGCGCTTTGGATTGCGATACGATGAGCCATGGGTGCGCATTCGTGTGTTGGACGCATCGATTGCGAGTGAATACTTTTCTGGTGTAGACGATCTTACGGTACCTCAGAGTCAGTTCTGTGCGTTGTCGTTGCCTGTGCAGAAGGTGTTTGTGGTAGAGAATAAAGTCAACTTCCTGACTTTTCCCAAGTTGGCAGGTTGTCTGCTGATTTGGGGACATGGATTCACCGTTGGCATCCTCAAGTCTGTTCCATTCATGCGGCACGCTTCCCTATACTATTGGGGCGACATTGATGTACAGGGCTTCGAAATTCTCTCGCAGTTCCGCAGTTATTTTCCCCAGACGCAAAGCCTTCTGATGGATCGCGCTACCTTTGACACCTATTTTGAAGGCGACAAAGGCACTCCAAGCAATGTATCAAAGCCTCTCCATCTTACCCCTGCGGAAGCCACACTGTATAATCATATCAAGTCTCACAACCTACGTCTAGAGCAAGAGAAAATTCCGCAAAAATGTATTGAAAATATATTCAATAGTTCGTTAAAAATTAGCCAAGTCTAAGTGGTTCTGCGGTAAATAAAAGTAGTTCTTTGAAAATTTTGTCAATTAATGTCGTGTCTGCTTGAATGGCGAACACGCCGTTCAAGCATATTGGCATTGTGTGTTACCGACTTGCATGAAGAAACCGAATATTTGATTTTCATTCTTTTGCAAGTGCCCTTGGCGAGATTGATTGCAGTAAGCGAAACGTTGAAGTGAAAGGCCATCTTTCTGAACAAGTCTTGACTATTACAGCTTACCATTCAAAAGCTTAGTTACTTCCAAAATAGATGTACATAATATGTCAAACTTGCGTTTTTACAAGTCTTCTGAGTCGTTTAGAAGTAATCTTTTCTCATTTTTCTTTGATTTACCATATGTGGCATGATAGATATATGATTTCCATCATCTCGGTTAAACCTTACATCTTTTGTTCTTGTAGGTTCATGCCACTAAGTTGAGTTAAATTTTGATTGTCTTAAAACTTCAATCTGCCAGCATCTTTAATAACAGATAATATTCTTTCTTATGTCTTTCCATCCTCGCTAAGTCTTTGTCTGTATGGTGTAGAATGCGGGTAATATCCATATTGTACTGAAGGTCATTCAATTTGACTTTGATGGCCAAACGATGTCCGCGGAAACGCTCGATATATGTTTCACGATTGGTAGTTGTGCGGAAGTCCATTAGATCGAGAGCTTCTTCAATCTCGTCCCATTCTTGCTTTGTTAATTTGTGGTATTTTTCGTTCGGAAAGGATCCTACGATATCTTCAAATTCATAAATCCAGTCATGTTTTTCCTTGTTCTTCTCCCAGTCATCCAGTATCGCTTTCAGTTTTCTAATGATCTCTTTTACGGTATGACCTGTATCTTCAGCTACATTAAACAGAAATCCCACGGTTTTTTCTTTCCAGTCGAAACCGTTTCGTCCGACAGTCGATAAATGTTCTTCAAAGTAATCTTTACCTGCTTGATCTACCTGTCCTTTGTGCAATTCTTTGGCCAATTGTGCCGCTGCGTATGCTACATGTATCTTATATCCCATGATATCTTCATAGGTATCTTTTGTTTCTTTTGCAGCTTGAGGGTTAAACGTTCCCAAGTATTTGATATATTTCATATAAGTTCGTTCTCCCGCACCTGATAGCCCTGACATAGTGTCAAGTAGCTGGTCTGCAATCCGATCCAATACATTAATATCTTGGATATTGTTGCGCATCGCTTCATTCAACCGTTTTCCCGCCTGTTTCGCCATTCGTTGTTCCAATGCGATGCTCTGCTTGCAGAATGCTATAAAATTTGAGTCAAGTTTCATTCTTTTACACGCTTCTTTTTAATTAATTCCTTTTGTTTTTAATTATATAGTTAATTATAACATATTGGGCAGAGTATCATTGTCTGCCAAATATGTTGCTAATAATTATGAGGTTGTGTCACAATTTCGACACAACCTCGTTTTTGTCAATGTTTACTTTTTCTATTTCATCCCATTCTGCCAGAGAGATAATGTCATGGTATTGTTTCAATGATAAAACATTCTCCTCGCTATCCATACATTCGTATTCCCATGGAAGTTGATAAACGGTTCCTTCTTCATGATGGCCCATGTAGTCGTGAAATGTGTACGGAATCAATTTCACATGATCCTTCTCCTTGAGTATTCGTAAAAGTTTGGCAGCGTCGTGTATTTCCAAAGGAGCGCCAGACTTGTATAGTGCAGTGGCGACTTCTACCGCAACATCCACATACGCCGAGTAGCTGTTGGAAACAATGATTCTCCATCCGGGGCTGTCAAAATCCGATGCGAGTATATTCAACCGCAACAATCCCAGTTCCCCATAATGGTCCGAGGCGAATTTGTTGAAATCCGTCTCATTGTCGAGAGCGTATTTATCCTGCAAATCACAGAATTTAACCATGTTGTAATATGCGACATCCTGTAATTCCAATGGCACTCCATTCGGGAGGGTACGTATCTTTCGTGTAGTATCAAACCTTTCAAAATACCGGCCATAGGCTTCATGAGCGATCCGATAATATTTGCAATACGAACGTATCGTCATTGTATCTAACGGCCGCCCGAAATTCTTGCAGACGGAATCCTCCAGTGCTTTTATTGCCGTCGTCTCGTCTTCGACCTCAATTTTAAATCTCGGTTCTATTCTGTTGAACTCCTTTCTCGCAATTTTCCCGTCTCGCTGCTGGTAAGGAAGATGATTCGCTACATAATCATTGAACTCCTCCGGATCTTGTATGATAGTATCGATTAGCTTATGAAAATATAAGGTCAACTTTGCCAAGAAATCCCTTTGCCATTCATTGGGAAAATTGTTACCTACTCGGTTTATATATCGAGAATAATTCGCAATAGTAAAATACGAGTGTTTCCGATGCAATATGTGTACATCGTTGATTATCAATAGTATAGCACTCCAAAAGGTACAACCATCAGGTTGGCAAGTATCTGAGAATATGTAAGTTAGTGATTTTTAGCACCATTCTCGGCTTGTACCTCCATTTTGGAAAGTAAAAATAAATGTAATTTCTTGAATATCAAAATGTGCGGTACAAAAACTTGTGAAAAATGCAGTTTTTTGATGAGAAAAGGTACAAAAATGGCTCTATAACCAAGGGGGACATAATCCGTATTTTTGCGAAGTATTTAGTCTTCACTCAATAGTCATAAATCGGGTCTTCAAACGAGATTTCATCAGCCTTATTTTCCAATATATCATCCTTGATAAGAGCAGCCTTTGAACGGGAAATTGAGGTCGTTGAAGAGATTTGATAGCGATGTATCACTTTGGTTGAACTGATGGCCTTTTCTCCGGCAGTAAGGGCCTTGAGATTGTTCAGTTGCTGTGTGGTCAGTGTTTCAGTGATTGTTACAAACATCAGACTTATGTGACAACGGTCGCTATTTTTAAAGATTGCCTTAGTAGTAATAATTTGAACAGAAAAAGAAGTATTATTTCTTTTATTGTTCAAATTATTGCTATATTTGCAGTATGGACAGGCAATTAAATGAAATAGGAACCATTCCAGTAACGACTTCAATCATTGAATCGTTATATCCGGAACTTAAGTCTGCTAATAAGAAAGTAACCTGGCTCGAAAAGCAAGGGGTTATCATCAGACTTAAGCGGGGACTTTATGTGATCAACCCCGAATATTCAGGAAAGACTCTATCGAGTGAGTTGATTGCCAATCATCTCTATACACCTTCGTATATTTCAATGTCTACTGCACTACGATATTATGGACTTATCCCCGAGGCTGTATATGTTCATCAATCAATGACTGTAAAACATCCCCAAAGCTTTCAAACTCCAGTCGGCAATTATGACTACAAATATATTTCAAGAAAGGCATTTCCGATAGGAGTAAGGAGTATGAATAAAGGTGACTATGCATTTCTTATTGCATCACCGGAAAAGGCTTTGTGTGATTTGATTGCCAATTCATCAAAAGTCATTCTTCGTTATATGAAGGATGTAGAGACATATCTTGAGCAGGATATTCGTATGGATATGGATGAGTTCTATAATATGGATGCAACCATATTTGAAGATTATATAAATGTTGGCAAAAAGGCTGATTCAATTTCAACACTATTAAAATTCTTAAGACGATGAAAAATGAAATATTCGACAATATGCTCTCCCGTTATGATTTAACAACGGAACAACATAAGAGAAACGCCATATTTGAAGTGAACCAGCAGATGATACTCGCCGGACTTTATGACGGAGGCTTTTTTGAGTCGGCTGCGTTTTATGGCGGAACTTGCCTGAGAATCTTTCATGGCTTGCAACGTTTCAGTGAGGATATGGATTTCTCATTGCTTGCACAAGATGATAAGTTCGATTTTACGAAATACTTCCCTGCTATCATTGATGCCTTTGCAATGGTAGGTCGTGAGGTTGAAATAAAGAAAAAAGATAAGAAGAATTTCGGAAAGGTCGAATCAGCATTCCTTAAGGATAATACCGATGTGTATGATGTGACTTTTCAGACAGAGAAGTCAATAAAGATAAAGATTGAAGTCGATACTTGTCCACCGTTGAATTTTAAGACAGAACAAAAGCTATTGCTTCAGCCACATTCGTTTATGACCCGTTGTTTTACACTTCCGGACCTGTTTGCAGGCAAGATGCACGCACTGGTTTATCGTGCATGGAAGAATAGAGTCAAAGGTCGTGATTGGTACGACTTTGAATGGTATGTACGCCATAATGTTCCGTTGGATTTTACTCATTTGACAGAACGATGCAAGCAGTTTAACAATGAGGATATTACTCCAGAGTTATTCAAGGAGAAACTCATTGAGCGTCTCTCTACAGCTGATATAAAACAAGTGAAAGAAGATGTATTGCCTTTCGTGCGCAATCCAAGGGAACTTGATATCTGGTCAAATGATTATTTCGTGCAGTTGGCTGGGATGGTAAGAATTGAATAATACAACATTAAGATTTAAGGACTAAGATTTTCTCTACACAGTAGGTATATATGTCTTTGATTATCAATGGTCTGAAACTCTAAGGAAGTACGACCAGTAGGTTGGCGAATGTCTGAGAATGAGTAAATTGATAATTTTTAGTACCATTCTCAGCTTGAACCTTCATTTTGGAAAGTAAAAGTAAGTGTAATTTCTGAATATCAAAATTGCGGTACAAAAAATAGCTCTGAAACCGAAACGGAGTCAGAGCTATTTTTGCATTAAATACTATTCTTCATCTTCATCATAAGTGTCAGACCTAAATTCAAAAATTAATTCAGAGGAGGGAACATTACATTCTTCAAATAAACCATGCAGAATATTTATCTTTGTCTGTGTACTATTATCAGTCCATAAGTACATATTGGGGCCAAGCTCTCTTCTCCATGATTCTTGGGTTGTTGAAAATCCAGATTTTTCATTTGCGCATAACCATTCAATAGTAGAGCGCCTTTTCAATAAAATGTGATTGCATACCTGAATCAACATGTCTTTCCAAGTGTTTACCGTGTATCGAACTCCATACAGTATATATGCTTGCAGTTTTTTACCAGTAAATTCAAAATCATCATCTTCTAATGATGCAGATTCTGCCTCTTGCTTAGTAGGCTTGAATGTGGTTGACGGCATCGGCCATAATTTCATAAAAACGCCCAATAGTTCCTTTTGCCTTTCTTTCAGTTCATCCTCAGTCCATTTATCACAAGATTTGAGATAATTGTTTAATCTGAAAGCACTCTCTTTAAACCCTTTCTCCATATCTCTCTTCTCAAAGAATGTAAGGTTACTGTATTGTGAGTTATAGGCTGTTAGTGTAAGGTTAGCCATAGTGTGAAGATATGTCTGGTGTATGCGTTCCCATTCTGGGCCTAAATCTTTTTTCCATTGCTCCGAAAGCGTCTGAGGCATTATGTGCTCAATGGAAATTTTCTTCTCTGAAAGTCCTTTTACAACATCATGACGTTCGTTATTATCCCTGTTTTCCAAACGTTCCAATATGAACATTCGTGCATTTGCCGGAATCTTGTACACTTGGCGTGTGGCAAAGTCCGTTTTAACATCCTCGTCACTGGGGAAAATAGACGAACGTCCCTTCTTGAGTAGGATATATGTCAAGACATCAATATAAGTAGGTTTGTTGTCACTTACAACTTTACCTATATAGTTTAATACGTCTCTATGTAAAGTGGCAAATACTTTGTTTAAGGCATTTGACGGAAGGTTACATATTATGCGGCGTGCCCAATAGGATTCAATCACATCTATGACCCTGCAAATTTCACTTTCAGGCAAATCGTTTTTTGAAGCATAATCAAAAAAAGCCATAAAGAAAGGATATGCAATTGTTGAATCAAGTGTTCGTAATTGACTTAGCTTTTGATTCAATTTATCGGTTCCGGCTTTTGCATTATCTATTTGACTATATATTTTAGCATAATGGTGCATATCCTCAAGCAAATCAGCTCTTGCCATATTGTTCCCTTCAGCATACTCCTTAAATATAAAGTAAATTTTATCTATGCGACCTATTTTACCTTGCTTCATAGTGAGATAATCGCGAACAAATGAAGAAGGATCATACTTTGTAAACACTTCTATAGGATTCCAAAAACGGTTATAGAGATCATCTTGTTCTGTTGGGGATAGAGACATTAATAAGTAATTGCGTATCTTATCAGCTTCACTTAGATCAAGTCCTGTTGAGTTGAGACTTTCAAAAATCAATTGAGGATCGTCATCTGCATCTAGACGAATATTTATGACTTCCAATTTCTTAATTGTTTCAAACAACTCGTCAATTGTAAGTTCGGAACGTATGACCCTATCATAGAAAAAGTCATAATTTCGCGTAACATTAGATTCTTTAATATATTGTTCTCTTGATTTATATAGCAAAGCATCAAATGCTTCCATATCCTTTTTGATCGGTTTGAGTTTTACCTTGCGTTCGTCTTCTTGATACTCATCCACAAGGTATCGCTTAAATATTTTTTCAACCAATTTGGAATCTACTGCCTCTATCAATCCCTCTTTTTGGGCATTGACCATAGCAATCAGCAACAACGAAACGGTGGTGATACGTTGTTGTCCATCAATGATATACCTGTCTTCGGTTCCAGGTTGAATACTTGATACAATGCTTCCAAAAAAATGGCTTTTTCTGTTACTCTCGTGTAAATTTAGCAAATCATTAAATAATTGTTCGCAGTTTTCTTCCTTCCAATCATAATTTCTTTGATATAGAGGTATTATGAATCTTTTATCTGAGCCATCAAAAAATTTGATTAATGGTTGAGCATCACCTTTCATAACAAGTTATTTATGTTGTTTATACTATTTGTTGTAATATTAAAAAACAGATTTAATGTAGTTTATCAATTCCATATTGTTGCAATTGGGAATTTCTAAACTTTTACCTCCCTTAAATCCATGTTGCAATAAATCAGATTCTGTCAATCGAGAACGATTTGATTCTGCAAGCAATTCCAGTTTGTAAGTTTTATCATCAGGAGCCTTTTCTATCCAGAACTCCTTATCCTCACGTTTGCAGTTATCTGCTGTTACAATCATTTTGAAACGGACATAACGTTCATCGGACATAAACAGATATACTATATCGCCTATGGCGAAACGAGCTCTCCCCATTCTCCAAGAAATAAATCCTAAGGTATTTATAGCATCAGCATGCCTACATCTTTTCTTATTGGCGAAAGCAATCCAAGTACGGTTACACTTATTCATAGTCTTATTATTTTGCAAAATACTCAGTCTTTAGCCAATAGGCATAAATCGGGTCCTGGAACGAGATTTCACCGGCCTTGTTATCCAATATATCATTCTTAACAAGGGCAGCCTTTGAGCGGGATATTGAGGTCGTTGAAGAGATTTGATAGCGATGCATCACTTCGGTTGAACTGATGGCCTTTTCTCCAGCTATAAGAGCCTTGAGGTAGTTCAATTGCTGTGTGGTCAATGTTTCGGTGATTGTTACAAACAGCAGACTTAACTGTTCCACCAATGCTGTATGCGCCTCACGTACGATTTCAACGGTACATACATCCTTTGTTCTAAGCCATGAAAGCTGTGCCAGCTGCTGTGCGTAGTATGGATGATTATCTACGAGCTTTGCAATCAAATGGCTTGCTTCATCGTCAATACTCTTGCCAGTATCAGCGAAACGACTCTTGAAAAATTCCACAAGGCAAGGCGTGTCAATCTTATTGAGAAACATCAGGTTGCCAAACTTGAATGGTTTGGATGAGTCGGTAAACACTTCCATCATCATGTGGCGCTTGCTGCCATAGAGACAATAGGCTACACTTTGGTGCAGCTGCCAATGTGAACGTAATTTTTTCTGGAAATAGTCTGGGTCTGTAAATTCCGCGATATTTTGGAACTCATCTACGCATATAACGATTTTCAGGCCCTTCTTCCTTGCAATCTTTTCGGCAAGATCAAGCACTTCATCAGGATTGCGTTTTACTTCCTCCCAATCAAAGTCGATTGAAACCTCATTGGTTGGATCTGTACCGATTGAAATCTTGGGAACAAGATGCGAAAAGAAACTCTTCGCACTCTCGATTGCATCCTCCCATTTTGTGGAAGTGGCGGCAATTACCTTTTGGGCGAGCAGCGAATAGAAATGCTCCTCGCTACGCACATTGAACAGGTCGATATGACAGATTCGGAGGTTACTGTCCTGCGCCATCGCCAACCTTGCAGCCTTATTTACAAGCGAACTTTTACCCCAACGGCGAGGAGATATAATAATCGTGTTGATTAATGACGTAAAGTTCTGAACCAAGTCAGCTGTTTCTTTCTCACGGTCGGTAAAATTCTTCTCAGTAGCAATCTTCCCAAATATAAACGGAGTTTCCATAACGCTCTATTTTGATTTAATACACAAATATAATACATAAAATGTAACTACAAAAATTGTTGTAACAAAAAGTGTATATACATTTATTGTAGTATCTGCTGATTGGTGTTGTCTTTATATAAATATCAGGATAAAAGTTGTAGTATTTTTAGAAACAATATATTGTTTGTTACAGGTGAAATACGAACTCTACGAATAATATAATAGTGTTTAATGTCTCAACGCCCAATAATGTGGTCAAGCAGATTGCGGCAAGAATAAATCCGAAAAATAGATTTAGGGT
>ERZ827471.770-NODE-770-length-24134-cov-5.243158_pt1 | contig 24134 bp, 18 predicted proteins | sample MGYA00519772_ERZ827471 | MGnify/ENA primary metagenome ERZ827471 (study PRJEB31778, sample SAMEA3449315) | human gut metagenome | biome: human gut; feature: human-associated habitat; material: faeces | place: United Kingdom | collected 2010/2012 ...
CAATCTTCACTGTATTTGTAATTACCACTTCCTCTGCCTTCTCACTTCCCAGATAAGAAAACTCCTCCAGCATTTCCTCAGTAGTGCGAAGATAAAGAGGTGCCTGATTGTCAGCATCCTTGAAGCCGCTTCCAGCCATGATAATACGGCGGTAGATTTCGTCCTGGGGATCCATAAAGTGAACGTCACAGGTAGCAACAACCGGCTTGTTAAACTGTTCACCAAGCTTTACAATCTTTTTGTTGATCTCAATCAGATCCTCTTTCGAATGAATCGTGTCATTCTTTTCATCCTCCACCATGAACATGTTGTTCCCAAGGGGCTGGATTTCCAGATAATCATAAAAGCTTACCAGTCTTGCGATTTCCTGCTCCGGTGCATTGCGCAAAAGAGCCTGGTAAAGCTCACCAGCCTCGCAGGCACTTCCAATAAGAAGTCCCTCCCGATGTGCCTCAAACACGCTCTTTGGCACACGGGGTCTGTGGTTAAAATACTTGATATGAGACTTGCTTACCAGCTTGTACAGATTGATACGGCCGGTCTCATTTCGCATGAAAATAACGGCATGGTAAGTGGGCAGCTTCTTAATGGTGTCCGAGGAAACCTTTCCCTGCTCATTCAGCTTGTCTACATCCATAATATCTCTTTCCCTGCACATTTCCACAAATTTCTCGAAAATACATGCCGTACACTCTGCGTCATCAACCGCACGATGGTGATGATCCAGGGAAACGCCAACTGCCTTGGCAACGGTATCCAGCTTAAAACGGTTCAGCGCAGGCAGCAGGAATCGTGCCATACCTACCGTATCCACATAGGTGAAATCATTTGGGATTCCCATGCGGTTACAATTCTCTATAATAAAACTCATATCGAAATCTGCGTTGTGGGCTACCATTGTAGCTCCTTCACAAAATTTCAGAAATTCCGGTAAAATTTCTTCAATTGGACGGGCATCCATAACCATGCTGTCATTAATACTGGTCAGCTGCTCAATTCGAAATGGAATTGGAACCTGAGGATTGACAAATGTGGAAAAACGATCTGTGATTTTTCCATTTTCCACCAATACAGCACCAATTTCAATGATCTTGCAGGTAAGTGGGGAAAATCCTGTGGTCTCAATATCGAAAACCACGAATCTGCCGTCCAGGGACTGTTTTTTCGGGTTGGTGACCATACCCTTTAAGTCGTCTACCAGATAGGCCTCCATACCGTAAAGCACCTTAAAATCAGAATCCTTTGGCACGCAGCCTCCCCACGCATCAAAGCAATGGTTTGCCTCCGGGAAAGCCTGCACCACGCCATGATCTGTGATGGCAATGGCAGGATGCCCCCACTCGTAGGCACGTTTCACCAGCGCTTTTGCCTCGGTTACACCATCCATATCGCTCATTTTCGTATGACAGTGAAGCTCAACACGCTTCTGAGGGCTGGTGTCCACTCTGGAGCTGCGGAAATCGGAGATTTTCTTAATTCCGGAGATGGAACCTATGGTAAGCTCACCATCGAAACGGTCAATAGAAGTAACACCTTTGATTTTCAGGAAGGCACCTTTTTTCACATGTTCTTTGATCTCCGGCACCTGCTCATTGCGCAGGAACATTTTTACTGTGATGGAATCTGTGAAGTCTGTAACCGGGAAAATCAGTATGGTCTTCTCATTTCGAATCTCTCTCGCTTCCACATCCATAACCTGGCAGCGGATGATAACCTCTCCCATTTCCTGCACAATATTTTCCAATGGAATAGGCTCGTCCTCGAAATCCCTTCCATAAATAACATCCGGATTTGGATCCTTGCGGAAGCCGCCACGGAAATCGCCCCATTTGCCTTTCTTTTCGAATGGCTTTTTCTCGAAAGGCTTCTTTTCACTGGCTGCCTCTGCTTTCTTCTCCGGTCTGGCAGCGGCTGTCTTGCCGGCTGCTGCCTCTTTTCCTGTTTTTTCCTCAGCTGCAGAAGCTGGTGCTGCGCTCTCTTCTTCTGTGGAAAGTCTGGCATGCTTCAGCACATTGGCTACTTCCTGACGGATCTGGATAGCTGCATTTTTGCGGTACCTGCTCTCCTCCGTCTGCACATAATCCAGCGAAACTTTCAGGTCCATTCCACAACGCTCGCAGAATACTTTGTGAAGATATTCAATAAGTATCTCACTTTTCTGTCTGGAAATCACAGAATCCGGAAGTACCATATTCAGGCAGTCATCTTCTGGAAATGTGATCTGTGCCTGCTTGAACAGATTGTATTCCAGCATGTTGTAATTGCGAAGCTCCAGTTCCATGCTGGAGCGATAGGTATCCAGGAAATTCTTTGGCGTGTACTGTCTGGACAGATGGAACTTCTCGATTACCTTCACACTCACTTCAAGACCAGGAAAGCACTGTCTCTGAATCTGCTCTTCCAGGCTGAAAATATGCTTTTTATGGATCCAGCGGTCGCTTTTCAGGTAAACCCGGACACAGGTTTTGGCAGAGTTGCAGGCAACCTTGGTGACGATCACCTCTTCCAGAAGTTCACTTAATTCCTGTTTTAATTTTAAGTTTGGAAATACGTCAAAAAATTCTTTTTCCATTTATAGAATATACACCTTCTGTCATTTCTGTGTCTTATTGCTATCCCAGTTCATCAATTCTTCTCTCAAGGTATCCAACAGCTGGTCTTCCGGCACTTTCTTTACAATCTCACCACCTTTGATCAGAAGACCTACACCTACGCCGCCTGCAATTCCGATATCGGCTTCTTTCGCCTCTCCCGGGCCGTTTACCACACAGCCCATAACAGCTACTTTAATGTCAAGAGGGATATCCTGCACCATAGTTTCTACTTTATTTGCAAGACCGATCAGATCGATCTGGGTGCGCCCGCAGGTTGGACAGGATACTACTTCCACGCCGCCTTTGCGAAGTCCAAGGGTTTTCAGGATACGTCTGGCAGATTTTACCTCTTCCAGAGGGGCGCCAGTCAGGGAAACGCGGATCGTGTCACCGATTCCCTGGTATAAAATAATGCCAAGTCCTATGGCAGATTTGATATTTCCGGAATAAAGGGTTCCTGCCTCTGTAATTCCCACATGGAGAGGATAACTGGTCTGTTCCGCAATCAGTTCGTGAGCCCTGGCACACATCATAACATCAGAAGATTTGATGCTGATCACCAGATTGTCGTAGCCAAGCTCTTCGATAATGTGCACCTTGTCAAGGGCACTTTCTACCAGACCTTCTGCGGTAACACCGTGATATTTCTCCACCAGCTCTTTCTCAAGGGAACCGCTGTTTACCCCAACACGGATGGGAATATTCCGCTCCTTCGCCACATCTACAACTGCCTTGATACGCTCTGTGCTTCCAATATTTCCGGGATTGATACGGATCTTGTCGGCACCGTTCTCCATAGCCGCAATCGCAAGACGATAATCAAAATGAATATCTGCCACCAGAGGAATGTGGATTTGTTTTTTGATCTCTTTCAGAGCCTTTGCCGCTTCCATAGTCGGCACTGCACAGCGGATAATATCGCAGCCGGCAGCCTCCAGGGCAAGAATCTGCTCTACGGTTGCCTGTACATTCTCTGTTTTTGTATTGGTCATGGACTGGATCAGGATGGGATTTCCGCCTCCAATCTTCTTATTTCCTATCTGAATTACTTTGGTATGGTCTCTGTACATACGAAATTCCTCCATATATTATGAACATGGTATTTTTTGCGGTTCACTTTTACACCGCAGGCGCTTATCAAATGTTTCTATACTAAAGGGCACAAAAGGGATGTCTCTGACACCCCTGCTGTACAGTTATTTTCACAGCATTCTGCGTGATTTCGCGCCGCAATTCTCGGGTTTTCTGTGAACTTTGTTCACAAAAAACGCCTCGCGGAACGTTACCAGTAAACAGTAACCCTGTTTTCTTTGCAATTTAATGCTGGATTTCCAACAATTTATTCTTCAAATCTTCTTCCATCTTGCGCATTTCCAGTTCTGCCTGGGCTCTCTTGGCACGACCCTCTTTCTGAATATTCATGACATCATCCAAAGTGGCGATCAGCTCCTGATTGGTCTGCTTCAGAGTCTCAATATCCACGATTCCACGCTCAGATTCCTTAGCAGTTTCTGTAGATGCAAGGTGAAGTGCCTCTGCATTTTTCTTCAAAAGCTCATTTGTCAGGTCTGTTACCTGGCGCTGGGCCTGGGCTGCTTCTGTGGAATGGGCAATTCCAAGTGCCAGCACCATCTGGCTCTTCCAAAGTGGAATGGTATTTACAATGGTTGTCTGGATTTTTTCTACCATAAGGGTGTCATTGTTCTGCACCAGACGAATCTGCGGTGCTGTCTGCAAGGAAATGGTTCTGGTCAGTTCCAGATCATGCAGTTTCTTCTCGAAACGATTGCACTTGCTGTCCAGATCCTTGGCTTCCTGAGCCTCCTCCGGAAGTCCGCTGACTGCTGCTTTTGCCTCCAGATCTTTTAATTTTCCCTCCCGTACTTCCTGCAGCTTCTGTTTTCCTGCAAGGATGTACATGGTCAGTTCTTTATAATAGTTCAGGTTCTGGGCATACATTTTTTCCAGAACTGCGGAATCCTTCATGAGACGCATCTGGTGATCCTGAAGGGAGGTAGTGATCTTCTGCACATTTACCTCAGCCTTGGCGTAGCGGTTCTTCATATTTTCAATCTTGCTGCCCTGTTTCTTGAAAAAGCCAAGGAAACCTTTCTCCTCCTCAGCAGCATCAAAATCGCGAAGCTCGCCTACCACCTGGGTGATCAGATCTCCTACTTCTCCCAGATCCTGTGTACGTACATTTTCAAGGGCAGCATCGGAAAAATCAGCCATTTTCTTCTGGGTTCCGGCGCCGTACTGGAGGATCTGGTTTGTATTCTCAATGTCAATCTTCTTGGCAAAGCTGTCTACCATCTGCTGCTCTTCCGGGGAAAGAACGGTCTGTTCCATTTCCTTTTTCACAGCTTCGGCTTCCGGCTCTGCTGCAACCTCTGCCTTTGACTCTCCCAAATCCGGTTCTAATGTAAGTGTAGGTGCGTTATCTTCAAAACCTGTAAATTCGTTTCCCATAGCATCCTCCTTGTGTATAGGTCTGCCCATATTTATCAGCAGACTTCAGTTTGGCATTTTCGTTATTTTTATAACAGGCTCTAGCCCCGCTGCAAATCTTATCTTTTCATATACTTAACATTCCGCACACTGCTAGAGCCTGTTTTTTTCAGCCTCTTTTCTCATACGGGTAAGCTCATCCTCAGTCAGCCCTTCCTGTGCCAAAACTGTGTTCAGAACAGAAATATCACTGGATACATCCATAGCCGTATCTTCAAATATGGAGTCCAGAAGCTTCTCAAAAGCCACATTCAGCGTATCAATAGTCTCTTCGATTTCTTTCTTGGAAGAAGTAATATTCTCTCCCTGAACCGGCTGGCTGTCCATTTCTTCATATGCATTCAAAAGCTTCACAGTCATGGGAAGATAATAATCCATAAGGCGGTTCAAATCCGGAATAATCTCCGGATGAGCCTTGGCGCGTTCGAAAATCTTCGCTATGATCAGCTCCATACGGGAGATTTTTCTGGAAATCTCTTCTCCTGGAATGGCATCATTGCTACGGTGGATTTTATCAAGAAAGTCATTTCCCTTATCCAGAACCTGCCGGACTTCCGGGGAAAGTCTGATTCTTTCCGCAGCATCCCGTTCTGCTTCCACACACGCCCGGGCATCTGCCTGTTCATGCTGGTTAAATTTCTGCCTTTCTTTTTCCTCTGCCTGCTGACGAAGCGCTGCCTCCTGGCGTGCACGCTCTTCGGCCTGCTGATGCTCTCTTTCTTCCAGCTGCGTCTGAGTGCTTACATATTGGTCAAAAGTCTCATTGCTTGTGATCAGACAGGTTTCCTGTTTATCAACATGTCCCTGCAGGAACCAGCCTTTGCTTATCATACGTTTGATATCTCTTTTTACAAATTTCACCGGCTTGCCGACTGCCTGTGCCAGCTGCTGGAAATTGCAGTAGGTGTGAGTGCCCAGAGCCTTGATATACTTGTTTCGGCGGCTTAAGCTGGTAAGACTGCTGCAGCCCTGGCCAAGAAGGGTTCCACCACTGGCGGTAATTGCAGCCAAAACTCCCGCTCCAACCCAAAAGCCACCGCCCTTAAGTATTGCAACGCCTCCTACAATTAATGTTAAAATTCCAAATACTCCAGTAAGAATCCCACCAAACACAGTCTTCAGAATTCCCTTAACCTTGATTCCATTCGTCGGTAAATACAATGCCAGCTCCGTATTCTGGTGATTGGTATCCTGCCTGCCTGTACCATTTCTCTGGAAATTTCCATTACGCGAATCATTCCCTTTCGCACCAGCATATCCTTGGTAACCCGTTCCATGACCATCCCCGGTACTCCGGTTTTTCTTTCCATCCTTCTGAAAATCCCAGGACCGATTCTCTCTGTAATCATAAGAACTGCCGCTGCGGTAATTGGTATATTTCCCACTGCCCACAGTATTATTAAGCGCATCCCGAAGGGCATCACTTCCATTATCAATAGCCTTATTCAGCGCCTGATTAATACTCTGGCTCAGTTTCTGGTAATTTTTTTCATTTACTGCACTGTCAATGATGCTCTGGATCTTATCTCCAAGTTCATCAAATTCGTTATATCCCATCTTTTCCTCCGGATATTTTATTTCACAACGCTTGTTTTATCATTATACAAAAATCCCCCTCAAAAAACAAGACACCATAAAATATAAACACATTATACTTTTTGTAACCTTTTTCACAGGAAAATCACTTAAAAAATCTGCTTTTCCCATTGAATTTCACACGTAAAAGTTTTACAATAGTAAAAACATTGGGGATTCACAATAAGAATCTCCCCCAAGAAACCACGCTAGGAGGAAATTGTTATGGAAAAAAAGAACATTGACTGGGGCAACCTGGGCTTTGGTTATGTAAAAACAGACTACCGTTATGTATCCAATTATAAAGACGGCAAGTGGGATGAGGGAGGCCTTACCACAGATGATATGGTTACCATCAGTGAGTGTGCAGGTGTCCTTCAGTATGCACAGACTGTTTTTGAGGGTATGAAAGCATACACTACAGAAGACGGACATATCGTTACTTTCCGTCCTGACCTGAACGGTGAGCGTATGGAGCATTCCGCCGCAAGACTGGAAATGCCTGTATTCCCGAAAGACCGTTTTGTTGACGCAGTTGTTCAGACAATTAAAGCAAATGCCGCATATGTTCCGCCATATGGTTCTGGTGCTACTTTATATGTACGTCCGTACATGTTCGGAAGCGACGCTGTTATCGGTGTAAAACCTGCCAGCGAGTATCAGTTCCGTGTATTCACCACACCTGTCGGACCATACTTCAAAGGCGGCGCTAAACCGATCACAATCCGTGTCAGCGACTTTGACCGTGCTGCACCAAATGGTACCGGTCATATCAAAGCTGGTCTTAACTACGCAATGAGCCTTCATGCGATCGTTGATGCTCATAAGAACGGATTCGATGAGAACATGTATCTTGATTCCAAGACCCGTACCAAGGTTGAGGAGACAGGCGGAGCAAACTTCTTATTCGTAACAAAAGACGGCAAGGTTGTTACTCCAAAGTCTGACAGTATCCTTCCATCCATCACACGTCGTTCTCTGATCTACGTTGCGAAAGAGTACCTTGGACTTGAGGCTGAGGAAAGAGAAGTATACTTCGACGAAGTGAAAGATTTTGCAGAGTGCGGTCTTTGCGGTACTGCTGCTGTTATCTCTCCTGTTGGAAAGATCGTTGACCACGGCAAAGAGATCTGCTTCCCAAGCGGCATGAACGAGATGGGACCGATCACCAAGAAGCTGTATGAGACCCTTACCGGAATCCAGATGGGACGCATCCAGGCTCCAGAGGGATGGCTGAAGGTTATTGAATAATTCCTTAAGCTTCCCATTTTTCGTATTTTTTCAAACACACTCTACACAGCACATAACAAAAATCAGTTCTGTCGTGATGGCAGAACTGATTTTTTTGAAAAACACATTATATTTTCCCGCTTATTTATTTCTTTCATATCTCACAAACTTATATTCCAGATCAAAATATGTCTGCTCTTCACTCTCTGCTGCCACATGCCACTGTGGATCTTCATCCAGATTCGGAAAATAACTGTCTGCAATATAGGCAAAATCGATCTTGGTCACCTGAGCAGCATCGCAATAAGGAAGAAGCTGCTTATAGATAGTATCGCCACCGATGCAGTATACATCTTCTGCCGGATACTTTTTCAGTTCTTCCATAAGCTCTTCAATAGAATGAACGATTATGGCATCTTTCACTTTGTAATTCTCATTTCTGGTAAGAACGATGTTTGTGCGGTTTTTAAGAGGAAGCCCTCCTGGGAAACTCTCCAGGGTCTTTCTTCCCATAACACAAACCTTTCCGGTGGTCTCCTGACGAAACATTTTCATATCTGCCGGAATGCTTACAAGAAGCTTATTATCTTTTCCAATTCCCCAGTTTTTGTCTGCAGCTACTATTATTTTCATTTCTTATAATCTCCTTTATACGAACTCCTAGATCGTGTCTAAAAATCATTCCCGCAATCTACACACCCACTTTGCGGGAGATTTTGCCCGAATTCGGTTGCCGTAGCCCGCTACGGCAGCCTCACCATATCTGAAACGCATGCGGCATTGGAACCCTTTCCCATTTACTCCATGTTTAAATGGCAATCGGAATATTTTTAATCTGAGGCCAGGTCTGATAATTCTCCACGATCAGATCATCCGTGGTAAAATCATAAAAATTCTTCACATCCGGATTCAGTTTCACAATCGGTGCCGGATAAGGTATTCTGGAAATCAGCTCCTTGATAACCGGAACATGTCTGTCATAAATATGACAATCTGCGATCACATGTACCAGCTCACCGGCTTCCATGTCACAGCACTGTGCGATCATCATCAACAACAGAGAATACTGGCATACATTCCAGTTATTTGCCGCCAGGATATCCTGAGAGCGCTGGTTCAAAATGGCATTTAAGGTCAGCTTGTCCTTCCCAGGCTCCTTTGTTACATTGAAGGTCATAGAGTAAGCACATGGGTAAAGATTCATCTCATGAAGATCTTCATGCACATAAATATTGGTCATAATACGGCGGCTGTATGGATTATTCTTCAGATCATAAAGAACACGGTCTACCTGATCCATCATGCCTTCTTTGTACTGATGCTTCACACCCAGCTGATAACCATACGCTTTTCCAATGGAGCCATTCTCGTCAGCCCAGCTATCCCAGATATGGCTGTGAAGGTCATGGATGTTGTTTGATTTCTTCTGCCAGATCCAGAGGATCTCATCCATAGCACTCTTTAATGCGGTCTTACGAAGGGTCAGCGCTGGAAATTCTTTTCTCAGATCATAACGGTTCACAACACCAAAACGTTTGATCGTATAAGCAGAAGTGCCATCCTCCCACACCGGCCGGACCTTCTCCCCTTCTGTACTGGTTCCGTTCTCAATTACGTCTTTACACATATCTATAAAAATATGATCAGCTAAACTCATACCTTTCTTTTTCCTCCTGGTCTCCATTGTGCGTTCTTTATAGCAACACGATACCTGGCTGCCAGAGTCTCTCCACACCAAGTATCTCGCTGCTTTTCATACTTCAACAATTTTAGCATAGATTCCTGTAAATAACAAGTTCTTTGCCCTCCTGTCTCCCTTCTGCTTGCTCTGGTTTTATTGTTTTTTCAAAGCCTTGTCAAATCACCTTTTTCTTTACAATCTTATTTTCCCGTGTTATAGTAAACCCCATGAAGAAAATTTTAATCCATTTACTGAAACCTCTTTCTTTTCTTCCTGCAATTCTGATGATGTATCTGATCTATTCATTTTCAGCCCAGACAGGGGAGGTGTCCGGAGCCCTAAGCTATGAAGTCAGCTACCAGATTGTGGAAACCAAGAATGAAGTTCTCAACGAAAACAAAACTTATGACGAGCTCGCCTATTCTGCCAGCTCCATCGAATTTTATGTGCGAAAAGCAGCTCACATGACAGAGTACTGTCTGCTTGCCATTGCCATTTCTTTCCCACTTTATGTTTACGGAGTAAGAGGTATCTGGCTGATCCTGCTGGCAGGCGCCATATGCGTAGGCTTCGCAGGCTTTGATGAATACCACCAGTCCTTTGTGGCAGACCGCGGACCTTCTGTACGTGATGTGGGAATCGACAGCATCGGAGTCACAGCGGGAATCCTGTTGGTGCAGGCATTCTGCTGGTCCACTCTACATAACCCAAGCGGGAAACGCAGGCGCAGGAAACGGCGCTAGAGCGTGTATTTCAACAAAAAAACAGACTTCTGATTGATTATCACTCATTCGGAAGTCTGTTTATTTTTTTATATTTAGTATTGTATTCGTAATTTCGTGCTGTTATAATCATAAAACGCAAAAGTAACCGCCCGGTCTGCAAACTAGTACATCGTTCTCGAAATAACTACACCACTCATTTTTCATACATATATTAACACTATCTAATATATCAATTTCTTTTCAAAAAACAATACTCTCTATTCTTCATCCTCTGTCGCATCCCCTAACTGGCTAACCAGATTAGCGCGGTCAGCAATAGACATTTTCTTATTCAAGGATGAAGTACTTTCCATTTTAGATTCAACTGTCCTTGAAATTTCTGTCTCAGAAGCCTGTGCTTCACTTTCTGCATTCGACTCCTTCTGAATCTTGCCAGCCTTTATGCTGCCGCGGATTCCATTGATCACGAAAGCCACGCCAAGCACAATAAAAATCACTCCCGCAACCATAAAGCCAGGACTGCTGCCCTCAGCACCATTTATTACATTCTGGCAAAGAGAAACACCCAGATAAGCCACATAAACCCCTGCCAGAATCATAACCAGGCAGGTTCTCATAGGCATAGCAGACTTCCCATTTCCGACTTCCTGCTTCTCATTTACATCAGTCTCTTCCAGATTCTTATTTTCCATATTCATCCCCCTTATGAAATAGCAAACTGACTCTCATACAAGTTCGCATAAAAGCCCTTCTTCGCCAGCAATTCCTCATGTCTGCCCTGCTCGATAATATTTCCGTCCTTCATGACCAGAATCAGATCTGCCTCCTGAATAGTGGAAAGACGATGTGCTACAATAAAGCTGGTTCTTCCTTCCATCAACTCTGCAAAAGCCTTCTGCACCTTCACCTCAGTACGGGTATCAATGGAAGAAGTGGCCTCATCCAGGATCAGCATAGCCGGATGCATCAGCATAACCCTTGCAATGCAAAGAAGCTGCTTCTGTCCCTGGGAAATATTTCCACCGCCCTCTGAAATCACGGTGTCATAGCCATTTGGCATACGCTTGATAAAACTGTGGGCATGTGCATGCTTAGCTGCCTCCATAACCTCTTCCAAAGTCGCATCCGGCTTTCCATAGGCAATGTTCTCGCGGATGGTTCCTGCCTTCAGCCAGGTCTCCTGAAGCACCATACCAAAGTTTCGTCTCAGGCTGTCTCTTGTCAGCTCTCTTACCGGATAACCGCTTACCTTAATCTGACCCTTATCTACATCATAGAATCTCATAAGAAGGTTGATCATAGTGGTCTTACCGCATCCGGTAGGTCCGACGATAGCGATCCGCTGTCCAGGTTTTACGTCAATGGAAATATCAGTAAGAAGCGGAACTTCTTTTCTGTAAGAAAAGGAAACATTCTCCACGCTTACACGACCGTCTGCTTTCTCCAGTTCCAAAGCATCTGGCGCATCTGGCTCCTGTGCCGGTGTATCAATAAAGTCAAAGAGACGTTTTGCACATGCCAACGCATTCTCCAGCTCTGTGATAACGCCGGAAATCTCATTAAACGGCTTGGTATACTGATTTGCATAGTTCAGGAAGCTGGTCAGCTGTCCCACAGTCATACCGCCCTTAATTACTGTAAATGCGCCAAAAATTCCAACTGCTGTGTAAACAAGACCATTTACAAAACGTGTGGACGGGTTTGTAATAGAGGAAAAGAAAATTGCTTTGATTCCGCAGACGCGAAGCTCTTCATTTACTTTTCCAAACCTTTCATTAGCTCTCTCCTCATAGGAAAAAGCCTGCACGATCTTCTGATTTCCAACAAGCTCTTCCACAATAGAAGTCATCTCCGCTCTCTTCTCGGACTGCTCCTGAAACATGCGGAAGGTTCTGCCTGCGATAAAGCTTGCCACGAACAGGGAAATCGGAGTGAGCAAAATAACGATCACTGTGATCTTCACACTGATGGAAAGCATAAATCCAATGGTTCCAAAGATGGTCAGCACACCGGTAAACAGCTGGGTAAAGCCCATAAGGAGACCATCTGAAAACTGACTGACATCAGAAACAATACGGCTTAAAATATCTCCTGGCTGATTGGCATCTATATAAGATACCGGCACCTCCTGAAGATGGGCAAACGCCTGGCTTCGCACATCCTGCACCACGCTGTAGGTAACCTGGTTGGTAAGAAGGTTCATCACCCACTGGGAAACTGCATTTCCCACAACGATCACAGCCAGAGCTCCAAGTACCTTCAAAAGTCCGGCTGTATTTACATTTCCCGGACCTACGATATTATCTACACCATTACCAATCAGAATGGGTGTATACAGGGTAAATCCAACGGTGACAAGCGCTGTCAGAAGCATAATGATAATTTTTGATTTATAAGGGCTGATAAATTTCAGTACCCTCTTCATAGTCTCTTTATTCCTTCCCATCAGCGGTTCACCTCCTGTTCGGAAAGCTGTGACAGGCAGATTTCTCTGTAGACCTCACAGGATTCCATAAGCTCTTTGTGTGTTCCCACACCAGCCAGCTCACCATCATCCAGAACCAGGATCTTATCTGCCTGCTTGATGGAGGTTGCTCTCTGGGAAACGATAAACACAGTCATTCCCTTTGTCTGCTCATGAATGGCATGACGAAGAGCCGCATCTGTGGCAAAGTCAAGGGCAGAAGCACTGTCATCCATGATCAGGATCTCCGGATCTCCCACCAGTGCTCTTGCTATGGTAAGACGCTGGCGCTGTCCGCCGGAAAGATTGGCGCCGCCCTGACTTACCATGGTATTTAAGCCCTCCGGCTTACTTTTTACAAAACCACTTGCCTGCGCAATGGAAAGAGCCCGCTGGATTTCTTCTTCGGAAGCGTCCTCTTTGCCCCATTTCATATTGTCACGGATGGTTCCCTTAAACAGAACTGCCTGTTGTGGTACCATCCCCACCTTTTTACGAAGCTGTGAAAATGGATATTCTTTTACATTATTTCCATCAATTACCACATTACCGGAAGTTACGTCATAGAAGCGTGGGATCAGATTGACCAGAGTGGATTTACCACATCCGGTACCACCGATGATACCGATGGTCTCACCTGGTTTTGCCGTAAAGGAAATATGGGAAAGTGCCGGCTCCTTGCTGCCTGCATAGGTAAAGCTCACATCTTCAAAGACAACTCTTGCAGCGCCTGCATTTTCTTTCTGAACACTATTGCCCTGATCCGTGAGAGACGGCTGTGTATCCAGCACCTCATTCAGACGCACACCGGAAGCCATAGCCTTTGTCACTGCCACGATCAGGTTTGCAAGAGCGATCAGTGCGATCAGGATCTGGTTCATATAGTTTACAAGGGCAACCACTTCCCCCTGTGTAAGAATACCCACAGACACTTCCTTGCTTCCATACCAGAGGATTCCGATAATGGCAAAGTTCATGATAACCGTAGTGGCAGGATTCAGAAGTGCGGAAATTTTTCCCGCTCTTACCTGCACCTTGGTGTAATCGTCGTTTACTTCTGAAAATTCTTTATATTCTTCCTGCTGTCTTCCAAAAGCCCTTACTACTCTGGCACCCACATGATTCTCTCTGGTAATCAGGGAAATCCTGTCCAGGAATGACTGAGCCTTTTTGTAAATTGGCACTGTTGTGCGCATAATTCCGTAAATTACAATGGAGATCACCGGAACCGCAATCAGGAAGATCAGGCCAATCTTCACATCAATGGTAAAGGACATGATCACTGCACCCACAACAATAAAAGGAGAACGAAGGAACAGACGAAGTACCATGTTCACACCAGTCTGTGCCTGATTCACGTCATTGGTGATCCTTGTCACAAGGGTAGGAGTTCCAAGCATATCCAGTTCTCTGTAGGAAAGCCTGCTGATATGGAAAAAAAGCTCCTTGCGAAGGGCAGTGCTGAATCCCATGGCTGCCTTTGCAGAAAAATACTGTGCAATCAGAGAACATGCAAGGCCGATCACTCCAAGCAGTACCATGATCACACACTGGTGCCAGATATAGACATTGTCCTGATTCTTAATGCCGATATCCATGATTCTGGCAACAACCAGAGGCACGATCAGCTCAAAGGTGGCCTCCAGCATTTTGAACAAAGGAGCCAGAAAACTTTCTTTCTCATAGCCCTTCAAAAATCTGATCAGTCTCTTCATCTTACTTCTTATTCTCCTGGATTCGTCCGTATAATCTGGTCATGGCGTTAATTCTGTGAATGATCTCATCCGTAAGCTGACCTCTTGTAAGACGCCATTTCCAGTTGTCTCCCAAAGTAGAAGGCGTATTCATTCTCGCTTCATTTCCAAGACAGAGATAATCCTGCAAAGGTACTACGCACACTTCTGCTACTGAGGACTGTGCCGCCCGGATAAGCCCCCATACACATTCATCTGTGTCTTTCTCCTCACAGGCTGTGTACTGGTTCACGTAGGCTCTGTTTGACTGGGTAAGGTTCCCAAGCCAGCCCTTCGTAGTCTCATTGTCGTGGGTTCCAGTGTATACAATGCAGTTTTTGTCATATCGGAAAGGAAGATATACGCTCTCGCCGCTTTCATCAAAGGCAAACTGAAGCACCTTCATACCCGGATATCCGGATTCTGCCAGAAGCTCCCTGACACTGTCTGTAAGGAATCCCAGATCCTCTGCGATCACATCCAGATCCTTAATTTTCTCCTCCAGAACCTCGAACAATTCTATTCCAGGACCTTTTTCCCACTTTCCGTTCTCAGCGGTCTTATCTCCATAGGGAACTGACCAGTACTCGTCAAAACCGCGGAAATGATCGATCCGGACCTTGTCGTACAGCTTCATACAGTGAGTCATACGAAGAATCCACCAGTTATAGCCTGTTTTTCTGTGATATTCCCAATTATAAAGCGGATTTCCCCACAGCTGACCGGTTGCAGAAAAAGCGTCTGGAGGACATCCTGCCACTGCTGCCGGTGTAGCCTCCTCATCAAACTGGAACAGATCCGGGTTTGCCCATGCATCTGCGCCGTCAAAGGCAACGTAAATGGGCAGGTCTCCAATGATCCGGATATCCCTGTCATTGGCATATTTTTTCAGCTGGCTCCACTGGCGGTAGAACCAGAACTGCTGAAAGGCATAGAAGCTGATATCTTCCTTCAGCTCCTCTCTTGCCTTAGCAAGTGCCTCCGGCTTACGTGTCTTTAAGTCCTCCGGCCACTGATTCCAGGAAATTCCCTCCAGGCTGTCCTTTATTGCCATATAAAGACAATAATCTGCAAGCCAGAAGCCCTGTTCTTTCTCAAAGGCTTCCATCTCCTCACGGATCAGCTGAAGCTCCTTTTCTTTCCCATCCATCTGGTAAAAACGTCTGTAAGCCTTCCGAAGAAGGGAAAATCTGGAAAGATAAACCTTCTCATAGTCCACATAGCTTTTGCTGCCGCCCCAGTCACATTCTGCACATTCTGCTGCTGTGAGAAGGTCTCTCTGGATCAATTCCTCCAGATCAATGAAATAAGGATTTCCTGCAAATGTGGAAAAAGACTGGTAAGGGGAATCCCCGTATCCGGTAGGTCCAAGTGGCAGGATCTGCCAGTATTTCTGACCCGCTTCTGCAAGCTGATCTACAAAAGCGTAAGCTTCTTTAGAAAAACATCCGATTCCATAGTTGGAAGGGATACTGGATATAGGCAATAAAATACCGCTGGCTCTCATCATATGTTCCTCCTGTCTGGTTCAATAACCATTATCTGTTTATTATACCGCTATCATGCATAATCGGTCAACAGAATAAAACAGCTTCGCAAATTTTATCCTGCTTTCGTTGCTGCTCAAAAAAACAGGCACCCGGAAAAATTCCGAATGCCTGTCATTTTCTTCTGCATCACATTTAAGTAATACCAAAAGACTTATATTCTTTTAACTTGATTATTTCTTACTTGTATAACCGAAGAAGAAGTATCCAAGTGGTGTGTAGTACATGCCGTCAATGTCTGGATTGAGCATATATGGCTGTGTATAGAAGTAGATTGGAGCAAGTACGCTGTCCTGTCCAATGAGGATATCCTCAGCTTCGTGGAATGCTTTCATACGCTCTTCCGGATCAGAAGTAGCTTTTGCTGCATCGATAGCTGCATCATAGTCTGGGTTAGAGTACTGAGCGTCGTTGTTACCGCCGTCTGTGTACCACATATCCAGGAATGAGCAAGGATCGTTGTAGTCTGCGATCCAGCCGTTACGGGCGATCTGGAAGTTACCATCTTTTCTGTTCTGAAGGAATACGTTCCAATCCTGGTTGTTCAAGTTAACAGTTACACCAAGCTCTGTCTGCCACATGTTCTGAAGAGCCTCACCGATCTTCTTGTGGTTATCAGCTGTGTTGTACAGATACTCTACAGTCGGGAAGCCTTCGCCGTTCGGATAACCAGCGTCTGCAAGAAGCTGACGGGCCTCTTCGCAGTTAGCCTCATAATCCTCATCGGAAATGCTGTAGTAAGAACCGCCTACTGTACGGAAGTCATCACTACCAGCACCAGCTGCATCATTTACACCGTTCGGTACATATCCGTCAGCCGGAACCTCACCAGCCTGAGAAACGTTCTCTACGATGTAGTTACGGTCGATTACAAGTGAGAACGCTTTACGGATGTTAGGGTCAGAGAAAACTTCGTCCTCTGTGTTGAAGCATACATAGTAGGTTCCAAGATAGTCACCAATCTCAAGCTCGCCAGAAGCAAGGTAGGTCGGGATCTCGTCTACAGGAAGGTTCTCGATGAAATCAAGCTCTCCGTTGTTGTAACCTTTGAGCATTGCGTTGTTGTCATCAAGAAGTGTAAACTTGATAGTATCCGGTCCAAGATTCTCATAGTCATAGTAGTTCTCGTTTTTCTCCATGGAGATGTAAGCATTGTGAGACCACTCTGTCATTTTGTATGGTCCATTGCCAATGTATGTGCTTGGATCAAATGTCCAGTTGTCACTGCTCTCTACCATATCCTGACGAACCGGGAATGTTGCCGGGAATGCCATGATTTCTTCGAAATACGGGCAGTCATAGGTAAGATCGATCTGAAGAGTCTGATCATCAACTGCTGTAATTCCAAGAGTGCTTGGATCCGCACTTCCGTCAGCAACTGCGTCATATCCCTGAACCATATCGATCATATAGCAGTAATCTGCTGCTGTCTCAGGATTTGCAAGACGCTGCCATGCATAAACGAAGTCACCAGCTGTTACAGCCTGTCCATCAGACCATTTGATTCCGTCACGAAGTTTAACAGTGTAAGTAACTGTACCATCTTCGTTCTCGGCCTTTTCCCAGGACTCAGCCTGTCCAGGAGCTGTGACAGCATTTCCTTCACCATCATTTACCCATTTAGCCAGACCTTCGAACATATGGTTGCACATGATAGCTCCATCAACTGCAGAGTTCAGTGCAGGGTCAATTGTCTGTGGTTCAGATGCGATACAAAGGTTCAGGTTGAATCCTTCGTCAGATGCTGTATCCTCGGCGAATACAGGAGTTGCTGCCATGCTTAATACCATAGCTGCAGTCAGTGCCATAGACATAAATTTTCTTCTCATTACATTTCCTCCTTTATGCTTTTTTGCGCCGCATGAGAGATGAGAATCGACGCTTGTATTCATCAGCTCTTCCGTGAAGAAGAACGAAATACCTAAACTTTCTTTATTTGTCCAGCAAATGGCAGGCTGCCCAGTGGCCCGGCTCATGCTCTCTGAACACAGGAGTTACCTGGCTGCACTTTTCAGTGGCATATGGACATCTGGTGTGGAAACGGCATCCGCTTGGCGGATTCATAGGACTTGGCACGTCTCCTTCCAGAATAATACGCTTTCTTGTCCGGCTCAGCTTTGGATCCGGAACCGGAACTGCGGAAAGCAGGGTCTGTGTATATGGATGGATCGGATGTCTGTTCAGCTCATAGCTCTCGCCCAACTCAACAAGAGAGCCAAGATACATAACACCGATTCTGTTGGAAATATGACGGACAACGGAAAGATCATGGGCAATGAACAGATAAGTCAGACCCATCTGCTCCTGCATGTCCTCCAGCATGTTTACCACCTGTGACTGGATAGAAACATCCAATGCGGAAATCGGCTCGTCACAGACGATGAACTCCGGTTTTACTGCAAGGGCGCGGGCAATACCAACACGCTGCTGCTGACCGCCGGAAAACTCATGTGGATAACGGTTTGCATGCTCTGTATTTAATCCAACCTGCGCCAGCAGCTCTTTGATCATGTCAGCGCGGTCTTTCTTACTCGCTGCAAGCTTGTGGATATCAATGGCCTCTCCAATGATCTCACCAACTGTCATTCGAGGATCCAGGGAAGCGGACGGATCCTGGAAAATGATCTGCATTTTTCTTCTGTAGGGAAGCATTTTGGCAGCTTTGGCTTTTCCAAGAGGTTTGCCGTCTTTATCCAGAGGATTGTCGTAAATGGTTTCGCCATCATAAATAATCTTTCCTCCGGTTGGCTCATAAAGGCGAAGAATCGTTCTTCCCAGTGTGGTCTTTCCACATCCGGACTCTCCTACAAGACCGAGTGTTTCACCTTTTTTGATATAAAGGGAAACATCCTGTACAGCCTGTACCCCCGGACCTTTTATGCCATTTACCGGAAAATATTTTCGTAAATTCTCAATTTCAAGAAGCTTCTTTTCTTCTGCCATTTATTTCTCCTCCTTGTTCATAAGCTCCTGAACCCGAAGCCAGCAGGCGGAACGATGTTTCTCGCCCACTTCCACGTAAGGAGGCATTTTCTTCAGACAGATCTTCATGCAATGCTCACAACGTGGAGCAAACGGACATCCTTCCGGCGGATTCAGCATATCAACCGGGGTTCCCTCGATTGGGATCAGTCTTTCATAGCTCTCGGCATCAACACGGGGCATGGAACGAAGAAGACCCTTTGTATATGGATGTGCAGGCTCGTAGAAAATGTCATCTACAGGTCCCTGCTCCACAATTTTACCTGCATACATAACGGATACCTTGTCACAGATATCTGCCACAACACCAAGGTTGTGTGTGATGAAAATGATTCCCATTCCGGTCTTTTTCTGAAGATCCTTCATCAAGTCAAGGATCTGTGCCTGAATGGTAACATCAAGGGCTGTGGTCGGCTCATCTGCGATCAGAAGCTGCGGATGGCAGATCAGTCCCATAGCGATCATGACACGCTGTCGCATACCGCCGGAAAACTCGTGTGGATACTGTTTCATACGCTTCTCCACATTATTGATTCCAACCAGTTCCATCATTTCCATGGCACGTTTCTGGGCTTCTTCTTTGCTGATTTTCTTATCATGGGCACGAAGAGCTTCCACAAGCTGATTTCCGATGGTGTAAACCGGATTCAGACAGGTCATGGGATTCTGGAAAATCATAGCTACTTTGTTTCCGCGGAACGCAGTCATCTCTTCCTTGGAAAAAGAAAGGACATCTTTTCCCTCGAAGGTAATGGAGCCTCCGATAACTTTACCTGGGGACTGAAGAAGCCCCATAATAGAATATGCCTCCTGGCTCTTTCCAGAACCAGATTCTCCAACAACTCCCATAACTTCGCCATAATCAAGGTCATAGGAGATACCGCCAACGGCTTTTACCTCGCCGGCCGGGGTAAAGAAGGAGACTTTCAGGTCTTTTACTTCCAGCAATTTATTTTTCTGTTCAGACATTGTTCTCCTCCTCTCTTATTTCTTCAGCTTCGGATCAAGAGCATCGCGAAGTCCATCGCCAAACAGGTTGAATGCAAGGATCATAATGCTCAGGATCACGGAAGGTACGATCAGTCTGTAAGTATAAGTGTACATACCGCTAAGTGCGTCTGTTGCCATGGATCCAAGGCTTGGAAGAGGTGCAGAAACACCAACTCCAAGGTAGGATAAGAAGGATTCCAGGAAAATTGCAGACGGTATCTGCAGGCAGGTAGTAACAACGATCTGTCCGATACAGTTTGGAAGCAGATGACGGCGGATGATTCTGCCGCCAGATGCACCAAGTGCTCTTGCTGCGGTTACATATTCCTGCTGTTTCAGCTGAAGTACCTGGCCACGGATAATACGACTCATGGTAACCCAGTATAACAGACCAAATGCAATAAACATGGAGATCAGGTTCGGTCCAAGTACATTGACAAAGGATTTCATAGGACTGGTTCCTGATGAATTCACATAGTCAGTAAGGATTGGTTTCAGTGCAGTTGCGATCAAAAGGACAACCAGCATCTCCGGAACTGCATAAATAAGTTCAACAATACGCTGCATCACTGCGTCCACCTTGCCGCCACAGTAACCGGAAATAGCACCATAAAGGGCGCCGATCACCAGTACCAGGATAGCTGCGAATACGCCGACAGACATGGAAACACGGGCACCATACATAACACGGACCAGAATATCACGGCCATACATGTCAGTACCAAATACATGTGGAAATACTTTTTCCCCATTTGCCTTGCGCTCAAGCTCTGCCTGGGAATAACCGAAAATATGCTTCTTGATTCCAAGCTCCTTGCGGATGGAATCCTCATCTACGCTCTGCTCCTCAGAAGAATCTTCTGAAGGTTTTGCAGCGACTTTTGCTTTTGCACGGATAACTGCTTCATCTTTCTTTGTAAATTTCTCGCCCTTTTTCTCAGCTTCTGCTTTCGCCTGGGCGATCATTTCATCTACATCCACTACATCGGACTGGGTTCTGGAAGCGATCTCGTCGTTCACACGCTGGGTGTCCTCCAGTGTGTAGTGATAGGGATAAAGGTTCTCAGCACCTTTGTTAAACTCGTCATAACCATATGGGATCAGAAGCGGGCCCACAAAGGCAAATAAAAACAGGAATACGATCACACCAAGTGCAACCATAGCCACCACATTTTTCTTTAATCTTCTCCAGGCATCTTTCCAGTAGGAAACACTCTGGCGATCCTGAATAAAATCATCCTTCTCCTGTCTGGACGCAGATGCAAAATCATCCGGACTTAAATCCTGAAGGAGGTTCTCAATATCCGGCTGAAGACTCACCGGACATTTCTTAATCTTCTTATCTTCTGCCACGATCATTCTCCTCCTTTCGCAAGGCTGATTCTCGGGTCAGCAACCTTATAAAGGAAGTCTACAACCAGGTTCATCAGAATAATAAATGCTGCCAGGAAAATGGTAGTTCCCATAATAACCGGATAATCACGGTTCTGGATGGACTGTACGAAGTAACGTCCAAGTCCTGGAATTGAGAATACACTCTCTACAACAAAACCACCACAAAGAGTAAAGGCCACCTGCGGTCCTAAGTATGTAATAACCGGAATCAGTGCATTTCTAAGAGCATGTTTGAAAATAATCTTTTTGTTCTTCAGACCTTTGGCGCGGGCTGTCTTAATGTACTCCTGGCTTAAGGAATCCAGCATGGCAGAACGTGTCTGACGTGCTGTATAGCACATTGGGTAAAAGCCCAGGGCAAAGCATGGCAGTACATAGGCGCGCCATCCCTGCGACGGATCAAAAATAGACGGAAACAGATTCAGTGCATTGTTTCCGGTCAGGGTTACCAGAAGAACAGATGCCACAACGAAGCTTGGCATGGAGATTCCAAGTGTACAGATCACACGAAGAATGCTGTCTGTCAGCTTGCCTCTCTTAAATGCGGCAAGACAGCCAAGAGGTACACCCACCAGAATCGCCCATGCAAGTGCAAGTGCACCTACCTTGGCAGATACCGGGAACATATCCACGATAATGTCAAGAACTGCACGGTTCTTCTGCATCTTAAGTGATACACCGAAGTCACCGTGAAGAATATTTTTCAGATACATAAACAACTGTACATAGACCGGCTTATCCAGTCCATATTTGGCATTCAGCGCAGCCAGTGTGGTCTCGGAAGGTGTTTTTTCACTGAGCCATGGGCTTCCAGGTACAGCATTCATCAGCAGGAAGGTAAGACAGGCTACCAGAAAGATAGTCAGAATCGCCATTCCAAGTCTTTTTGCAAAATACTTTCCCATTTTTCCTCCTTATTTTTTCCGGTCGAAAACATTTATTTCGGTTTCCTTTATGAGAGATGCCGTCAAAAACGCCACACCCATATCAGATTGATTTCTGACCAGAGTTCATTTTTATAATATGTAAAAAAAATTATAGCATTTCAATTCGCTTTATTCAAGTAACATTTTAAACTTTAGAACGGTGACAATGCATTTTTTTAAGCTTGTACTATTTTTCAGTGCTATTATGGTGTATTTTTTGTGTATTTTGTACAAGGACATTTGTTTGTTTCACAAGCGCAGATTGTTTGTCATAACACTACAGCATGTTTAAAAAAGACTTGGGAGCCTGTTTCAAAAATCATTTCTGCAATCTATATAAAACTAATCTATTTTTTAGTTCAAAAAAGAAGGATACCAGATTGGCATCCTTCTCTCTCAATTCTTACCAGTTCCCCTTTTGTCTCATCCGGCTCCGTATCTTTGCTGCAGCTCATAAGAAAAGCCACACCCAGAAGAACCAGCAGCAGAATCCAGCCTTTTTTTCTCATATAGTTCTCCATTTCACACTGTATTTCTGTGAGTATGTGCAAAATAGAGCATCTTATGCATAATGGACGTCTTTTCTCAAAAGCCCTTTTTCTTTATATAAAAGGCAATGTCGTGATAAACCCTCTTCCGGTCTGTCTCGTTCAGAATTTCGTGGCGCATTCCCGGATACAGCTTGCCTTTCACGTCTACATAACCAGCGCGCCGCATATCCTGCACTGCTTTTGCAAAATGACGCACGTTGATCATACAGGGATCATCAGAGCCACTGACAAAAAGCACGGGCATTTTCGGTCTGGTGCAGTGCCAGTGCTTTACGTCGTAAGCACGCTTCATCAGCTCAAAAAGTGCCAGATAGCCATCATCTGTAAACGTAAAGCCACAAAGTTCAGAATCGGAGTATTCCTGAGCTGCTGCCTTATTGGCACAGATCCAGGAAGTACAGTTTTTGTCCTTGCGGAAGCGCATCACATTTCCGGCAAAGGAAAGGGTTTCGATAACTTTACTCTTGTGGGCTGGTCCAAACACAGCACTTTCCATATGGGCAATTGCTTCTCCAAGAGATCTTGCCCCATTCTTGCTTGGAGAACCACAAACGATCAGCATGTCCATGCAGTCATCATGATCTCTTGCAAAAGCGCGCACGGCCAGCGAACCCATACTATGCCCGAATAAGATCAATGGCAGATCCGGAAGCTGCTGGTGCATTTCCCGGTTCACCACCTCAATATCCTTGAGGATCGCATCCGCGCCGCCGCCATACATATATCCCAGGTCATCCAGCGCCCGCACACTTTTCCCATGGCCACGGTGATCGTGGATCACGCATACATAGCCTTTTTTAGCCATGTATTCCATAAAGGGAAGATAGCGCTCCTTGTATTCGCTCATCCCATGAACAAGCTGCAGGATTCCTTTGTACGGTGTCTCATCCGGAACCACTGCCAGAACGGAAATATCAAGTCCATCCGCCTCTGATTCTATATAAGCTTCATACTTTGCACCCATAGTTTTTCCGCCTTTCTTCTTTTTTATTATCTTAACATAAATACCCGGTATCCGTAAAGTTACTGGTTACTGTGAACGAAGTGAGCAGTAACACTCTGTAAATACTTTGACACTCTTCCAAGAGTATACTATAATAAAAAAGATGTCACACAGATTTATATGTGAAATTTTTTACAGACGGTCAATTTATGAAATTATAATAGCATAGACATCGCCAGAGCATGTTTGAAAAAGGCTTTCTGCAAGATGTGCGTCACAATTTGTGGGAG
>ERZ827471.774-NODE-774-length-24025-cov-8.862537_pt1 | contig 24025 bp, 18 predicted proteins | sample MGYA00519772_ERZ827471 | MGnify/ENA primary metagenome ERZ827471 (study PRJEB31778, sample SAMEA3449315) | human gut metagenome | biome: human gut; feature: human-associated habitat; material: faeces | place: United Kingdom | collected 2010/2012 ...
TCTCTTGCCTGTGTCTCACTCTTGATATCGATCTTGAATCCTGTCAGTCTTGCTGCAAGACGTGCATTCTGTCCTTCTTTACCGATTGCAAGGGAAAGCTGATAATCCGGTACTACTACCAATGCTGTCTTTTCATCAGGATCAGCCATAACTGCGATAACTTTTGCAGGGCTCAATGCATTCTCAATGAGGATAGCCGGGTTCTCATCCCAGTTGATGATATCGATCTTCTCACCGTGAAGTTCGTTGACAACAGCACCTACACGTGCGCCATTCATACCAACACATGCTCCCACAGCATCTACATCCGGATCGTTGCTCCATACAGCGATTTTTGTACGGGAACCTGCCTCACGGGCAATGCTCTTGATCTCAACAGTGCCGTCTCTTACTTCGGCAACCTCTGACTCAAAGAGTCTCTTTACAAGTCCAGGATGTGTTCTGGAAACCACGATACGCGGTCCCTTCGGTGTATCTTTAACCTCAAGGATATAAACTTTAACTCTCTCTGTAGGTTTGAATACTTCACCTTTTACCTGCTCGTTCTCTGTAAGTACTGCATCTGCCTTACCAAGGTTGATGCTGACATTTTTGCCCATTACTCTCTGAACGATACCTGTTACAACCTCTTTTTCGATTCCATAGTACTGATCGTAAAGAACTTTGCGCTCTTCTTCACGGATTTTCTGAAGAATTACGTTCTTTGCATTCTGAGTTGCAATACGTCCGAATTCCTTGGACTGGATCTCAACTTTCATAACATCACCGATTTCTGCATTGGTGTTTGTTTTCTGTGCATCCACCAGAGAAATCTCAAGTGCCGGATCTTCCACGTGCTCCACTACAGTTCTGTCTGCATATACACTGAAATCGCATGTCTCCGGATCAATGGTAACGTGAACATTGTCTGCTTTTCCGAAATGGTTCTTACATGCCTGGATCAGTGACTGCTCAATTGCCTCCAGCAGTGTATCCTTGCTGATGTTCTTTTCTTTTTCAAGAACGTCCAGCGCGTCTTTTAAATCTCTGCTCATTTTCCTTTTTTTCCTCCTGAACTTTTACAGATTCGATTCTCTTAGAATTCAATTGCAAGACGAATCAGAGCGATATCTTTTTTATCAAAGGTGCGTTCTGTGCCGTCTTCATCGATTGTCACACTGTTACTATCATATGCATTTAAAATGCCACAGAACTCTTTCTGTTTCTCGATCGGCCGATAGGTACGGATCTCCACCAGCTTGCCAAGGCTTCTCTTAAAGTCTTTTTCTTTTTTTAATGGCCGGTCAAGTCCCGGAGAACTGATCTCCATAATGTAGCTGTCTTCAATGAAATCTTTCTCATCCAGGATATCGCTGAATGCACGGCTTACATCTTCGCAGTCATTTACTGTAATCCCGCCCGGCTTGTCAATATAGCCACGAAGATACCAGCATCCTGCTTCCTTGACATATTCCACATCTACCAGCTCAAAGCCCCTGGACTCTACGATCGGTGTAAGGATCGCCTCTGCCTTCTGTTCATATTCTTCCCGTCTGCTCATGCTTCCCACCTGCCTTTCTTCTTTCTACTATTATAAGTATTTCTGAACAAATTCCTTCTCAGCAAATAGGAGCGGGCTCTCGCCCACTCCTATGCCAACAAGTTCTTAGTTTCGTTCATTGTAACACCAATGTCTGTTAAATGCAAGTATTAATTCTGGAAAAACCTTTTCCACCTTTACGATAACCTTCCATTCTCCATCTCATACACCACATCTGCCACGTTCATGGTGGAGACTCTGTGGGATACCAGAACTACGGTGCGGCGGGTGGTGTCTTCTTTCAGGGACTTGAGGATGATGCCTTCGTTGAGGGAATCCAGATTGGAAGTTGGTTCATCCAGAAGTAAAAGGGGACTGTCATGGAGGAAGGCTCTTGCAATGCCGATCCTCTGTTTCTCGCCACCGGAAAGAGTATCACCCAATTCCCCGACCTCTGTGTCATATCCTTTGGGAAGAGTCATGATAAAGTCATGGATGGAGGCTTTTTTTGCGGCAGCCATGATTTCTTCCCGGGTAGCTCCCGGCTTCGCGATGGCGATGTTATTTGCGATGGAATCGTGGAACAGGTGGGTTTCCTGTGTCACATAGCTTTCCAGGTCGCGGAGATGACGGGTGGGGATTTCCCGCACATCTTTGTTATCTACGGAGATACTTCCTTCGTTCACATCCCAGAAACGCATGAGAAGCTTCAGCAGTGTGGATTTTCCGGAGCCGCTGGAACCGTGGATACCAGTGATCTTGCCCGGTGCAAGTTTCAAGGAGTAGTCGTCCAAAATGGTTTCATCTTCATATGCGAATATCACATGAGAGGCTTCTGCACCTGTAAATCCAACAACGGATTCATTTTGTTTTTCCACACTATTGAACATTTCAGCTATGTGGAACCCGGTTCTATCCGCAATGATCCAGATAATAGAGGCTTCCTTCATCTGCGTTTGTCTGGTTTCGGGATTCGTTTACCTGCCTGGAATTTCTGGTCATGGTCATGAGAAGGCTGTAGTCTACGTTCTCAATGAGCTGTCTTGTTTTTTCGGGAATCTCGGGTGCCGGGATTCCGATCCGTTCCAGATAGGCACCGACTTCTTTCAGGATCCTCTGGTATGTTTTCAGTGCGCGGGTACCTTTTTCGGTAAATTCATAGCCTTCGTTCAGGTATCCTGCGCCGATGCATTCTTTAAAAAAGCGGCTTACCGGGCCGTGACTGACTCCGCAGGTATCAGCGATCAGTGCCACGCTGCCTCGTTTTTTGCCTGTTTTTGCAAGTTGTGACAGATATCGTATCTGCAGCATGGATGGATGGATCAGTCCTTCGGTGTTTTCTTTTTCCATAATCTTCCTCCTACCAGATATGTACATCCAGCTCCCGGCTGTTCCAGTCCATGGGTTTCTCATCTTCTCTGGCAAATGCCACCAGGGCGGTTCCTTCTATGACCGGATCGTGATACCAGAAAAAATATTGGAACACACTGGTAGGAATCAGCGGGTTTCCGTCTTTTTCAGTGGCTTTCATCCAGCCGGTCTCCGGGTCCTGATACCAGAGGTCCAGACGGTTCTTTGTCTGGTCTGTGCAAAGGAGTTCGAAGCAGCTGTCCTCTTCTTTTACGTGGAGGCAGATCTGTTCCCGGTAGTCTTTAAATTCTGTGGTCAGTCTTCTCGGACAGGTTTTTTCCATGTAGTAGATGCCCATCATGAAGGTGTAGTCTCCCGGTTCGTAGTAATACCGAAGGTCTGTGTTTTTCATGACACGCTCAAAGGTGTTTCCATAGTTGATGAAATTATGGATCTGCTGCACGGTTTCTTCGCTTGCCACATGCTCCATGCGGCAGGCGTCTTCTTCTGCGGTTTCGCTGTTTACACCTACATACTCCAGAAACTGGGTGAAGGTTTCATGACGGTGGCGGCATTCTTCTCCACGGATGCATCCCAGTTCTGTGAGACAGACGTAAGAGTTTTTTTCTTCTGTTTTTACATAGCCCCTTGCTGAGAGCTGCTTCAGATAGGCCAGCACTTCCCGCCGGGTCATCTCCATCTGCCCGCAGATCTCCGGAATGGTGATCCGGGCGTCCTTTTTTGCAAGAGAACAGAACTCTTCCAGCATGTCTTCCTCGATTTCTCTTTTGGAAGAGGGCATACTGTGGCCCAGTTCTTCTGTGAAATTCTGATCATTTTTCATGTTTTTTCTGTTCTGAACTTTATTTGTATTTGTGGCTGTGTTAGTTCAGACTAATAATCATTATAGGAGATGGGCTGCGGGGATGTCAAGAGGGTAAAAAAATCCCACCGGCTGGATTACAGGATTGTTGTAATTTAGCTGGTGGGATGATGATTATACTCTCGGCTTCACACCTTTGGTGTCTCTCTTGGCGAGCTTGACTTTGTTGAGTACGTATGGTTTGTCGTGGTAGGTAATGGCATACTCCTGCCTGCTTTCCAGAAGATAAGCATGATGGATACGGTCTTCACCGATAAGCTTCATACCGCGGACGCCCATGGCATTTTTCTTGGTGACAGAGATCTCTGTTTTCATAATGCGAAGGAAGTAGCCTTTTTCGGACTGGAATACAACCTGATCCATCTCGTCGGCTGCTCCTACGAATACAAGACGGTCCTCCTCTGCAAGCTTGGTGGAGACAATGGTTCGTTTGGAAACACGGAACTCTTCTCCTTTTACCAGCTTGCACATACCGTTCTCTGTAACAAAGAGCACCGTGGAGGCTGCTACCTGGCTCAACGGTGCCACATAGAGGATCTGCTCTGTAGTACTGTCATAATTACCCAGGTTATCTGCCGGAACACCTTTATCACGGAAACGTACCAGCGGGATATCTTCTGCTTTCACTGTGTGAAGCTTGCCGGTATCTGTAAAGATACAGATCTTGTCCGTATTCATGCAGGTAAAAACATAGCGGCTCTCTGCATGAGCAGCTTCTTTATTACGTTCATAGGCATTCTTGTCAATGAGACGCATATATCCGAAACGATCCATCAGGAAGCAAACTTCGGTTTCTTCTATCTTCTTCTCTTCATAAACAGCTTCCTCTGCATTTTCAATAGAAGTCTTACGCTTGCTGCCGTATTCCTTCTTGATCTGATCCAGTTCTCTCATGATCACTGCTGCCATGGAATCATAATTATTCAGGATATCCTCATAAAGAGCAATATTCTTCATCGTCTCCTCATGCTCTTTCATCAGAGCATCGATTTCCAGACCGATCAGCTTGTAAAGACGCATATCCAAGATCGCTGTTGCCTGTTTCTCTGTGAATTTCAGAGATTTGGCTGCTTTTTCGGAGGTTTTGGTCTTAAATTTAATTCCTTCAGTCACACCATCTGTCAGGCATTTTTTTACCTGGTCACGGCTCTTGCTGCCGCGTAAGATCTCGATGATAAGATCAATGACGTCACAGGCTTTAATGAGACCTTCCTGGATCTCCCGCTTCTCCTGCTCTTTTGCAAGAAGTGTAGTGTACTTTCTGGAATTTACCTCAAACACAAAATCCACATGATGGGCGATGATCTGCTTTAAGCCCAGTGTCTCCGGTCTTCCATCTGCAACTGCCAGCATGTTCACGCCAAAAGTATCCTCCAGTCGGGTCTTCTTATAAAGCATGTTGGTAAGGTTCTCCACGTCTGCGTCGCGCTTCAGTTCCAGAACGATACGGATTCCCTCCTTAGATGACTGGTTGGAAATGTCCACGATATCTGTAGTCTTCTTGGTCTCTACCAGGGTTGCGATATCGTTTAAGAATTTTCCGATGTTGGCACCGATCATGGTATATGGAATCTCTGTGATCACCAGCTGCTGACGGCCGCCCTTTAATTTCTCCACTTCCACACGTCCACGGATACGGAGCTTGCCTGTTCCGGATTCATAGATTTTTACAAGGTCATCCTTATTTACTACGATACCACCTGTCGGAAAATCCGGACCCTTGAGATAACGCATCAGCCCACGGGTGCTGATATCATTGTTCTTCATATATGCCTTCACCGCATCCACCACTTCCCCGAGGTTGTGAGGCGGGATACTGGTAGCCATACCAACGGCGATTCCGTCTGCTCCGTTTACAAGGAGATTCGGAATACGCACCGGAAGTACTACAGGCTCCTTCTCTGTTTCATCGAAGTTCGGCATAAAGTCCACAACGTTCTTATCCAGGTCTTCCAGAAAAACCTCCTGGGTCAGCTTCTCCAGGCGAGCTTCTGTGTATCGCATGGCTGCGGCTCCATCTCCCTCAATAGAGCCGAAGTTTCCATGTCCGTCTACCAGTGTGCGACCCTTCTTAAATTCCTGTGCCATAACTACAAGGGCATCATAAATGGAGCTGTCTCCATGAGGATGATATTTACCCATGGTATCTCCAACGATACGGGCACATTTACGGTACGGGCGGTCGTAGCGGATACCAAGCTCATACATATCGTAAAGGGTACGGCGCTGTACCGGCTTCAGTCCGTCACGTACATCCGGCAGTGCTCTGGAAATGATAACACTCATGGCGTAGTCTATATAAGATTTCTGCATGATCTCCGCATAGTCGGTGCGGATAACATTCTCCTGTTTCGTATTCATATTTCAATTCTCCCAATCTTACTCCGTTACTGCTGATTCCGTGCTTCCGGAAAGCTTCTTAATAAGTATACTGCGATGCAGAAAATCCAAAAAGCCTGTCCGGATCACGGCATACGATCCTCAGATATCCAGCTCTGCATCTGTCGCATGCTCATAGATAAATGCCTTACGTGGTGGAACATCACTTCCCATCAGGATCTCTGTCACATCGGAGGCCATACGCGCATCTTCGATTTCCACCCGTTTCATCATTCGCGTCTCCGGATTCAGTGTAGTCTCCCACAGCTGCTGCGCATCCATCTCACCAAGACCTTTATATCTCTGGAGTGTGAAGCTTCCCGGTTTATGGCTCTTACGGTATTTCTCAAGAGCCTTATCATCGTAGAGATATTCCTCCTGTCCTTTCTTCGGCATTACCTTATAAAGAGGCGGCATGGCGATATAGACATGTCCTTCATAGATCAGTTCCGGCATAAAACGGTAAAACAGGGTCAGAAGCAGTGTAGAGATATGTGCACCATCCACATCCGCATCGGCCATGATCACGATCTTATCATAACGAAGCTTGGTGATATCAAAATCGTTTCCGTATCCTTCGGAAAAACCGCAGCCGAATGCATTGATCATGGTCTTGATTTCTGCGTTAGCCAGCACTTTGTCAATGGTGGCCTTCTCTACATTAAGGATCTTACCGCGGATCGGAAGGATTGCCTGATAGTTACGGTCTCTGGCTGTCTTGGCAGAGCCGCCGGCAGAATCTCCCTCTACAATAAAGATCTCACAGAGAGACGGATCTTTCTTTTCGCAGTTAGCAAGCTTGCCATTGGAGTCGAAGGAATATTTCTGTTTGGTGAGTAAATTTGTCTTGGCACGTTCTTCTGTCTTACGGATCCTTGCTGCCTTCTCTGCGCAGGAAAGTACAGTCTTTAATGTCTCAAGATTTCGATCAAAGAAGAGCACAAGCTGTTCTCCCACAACTTTACCTGTAGCTCTTGACGCATCCTGGTTGTCAAGCTTGGTCTTGGTCTGTCCTTCAAAGCGGGGCGCGGGATGCTTGATAGATACAACTGCTGTCATGCCGTTTCGGATATCTGCTCCTGTAAAGTTCGGATCTTTATCCTTCAGCACACCGATCTCACGTGCATAAGTATTCATAACTGTTGTAAAAGTTGTCTTAAATCCTGTGAGATGGGTACCGCCCTCTGCATTATAAATATTGTTGCAGAATCCAAGAACATTCTCACGGAACTCATTGGTAAACTGAAAAGCCACCTCAACACTGATCCCATCTGCTTCACCTTTGAAATATACCGCTTCATGAAGAGGCTGTGCATTCTTATTCAGATCACGGATAAAACCAACGATTCCTTCTGGCTCGTGATATTCGATATCTTCCAGTGTCTCGCCTCTTCTGTCCTCAAAATGGATGGTAAGTTCCGGATTCAGATAAGCAGTCTCATGAAGACGGCTCTTCACATCAGCTGCCCCGAAACGAGTCTTCTCAAAAATCTCCGGATCGGGAAGAAAGTTGACGCAGGTTCCTGTTTCTTTCGTCTTCCCCAGTTTCGGAAGAAGGCCTTCCTCCAGCTCAATAGTCGGGATTCCTCTCTCATAGTGGTCATGATGTATATAACCGTCACGGCTGATCTTAATGTCCAGATATGTGGACAAAGCGTTTACTACTGATGATCCCACACCATGAAGACCGCCGCTTGTCTTGTATGCGGAATTATCAAACTTACCGCCTGCATGAAGGGTTGTAAAAACAAGACGCTCTGCTGATACTCCCTTGGCATGCATGTCAACCGGGATTCCACGTCCGTTATCTTCTACTGTACAGGAACCGTCCTTCTCAAGAACTACATGGATCCGGCTGCAGTATCCTGCAAGATGCTCATCCACCGCATTATCCACAATCTCGTATATCAGATGGTTCAGTCCCTTTCTGGACACGCTTCCGATATACATACCGGGACGTTTACGTACGGCCTCAAGGCCTTCCAGGACAGAGATACTGCCCGCATCATAAGTGTCTTTCTTTGCCATTCCACTGATTCCTTTCTTTTTTGTTCCGAACATTTGTTTGTATTATATCAAAAATATTTATTATTTTCAATTGTTTTTTTATTGCAACAGCTTATCTATTCTATCAAAAGAGCCTCGAAACTGCAAGCAAAAACAGGAAACACTGCTCTTTTCGGGAATGCTAGCGTTACTGTTCTTTCCGCAGCCAGTAACATATTATCCTTAAAAAAGTATGTTTCCTGTTTCTTCAATATTTCTTTATTTGTCAGTCAAACAGAGCTGTCACGAAATTTTTTCAAGAAGTTTTTTCTTATCTAAGGGCTTCGAGAAATAATATCCCTGGATCATATCCACTCCCCATTTTTTCAGAAGCTTTACTTCCTCTTCTGTCTCTGCACCTTCTGCGATCACCTTGTAGCCCATATGCTGCATGGTCATTACAATACTGTGATAAAAAAGTGCCGCCTGTTTATCCGTACAGACGTTCATCAGAAGCGATCGGTCCATTTTTACTGCCGAAAACGGGATCCGCAGCACAGCATTCAGATTGGCATAACCAGAACCGAAATCATCCAGGCACATATGTATTCCTGCTTCCGCAAAATCCTCGATAGCTGTACAGAAACTCTCACTGTATTCCGTAGCTACCGTTTCTGTGATCTCAAACTGAAAATACGCAGGATCCAGACCATATTCCTGTATGATCCCTATAAGCACGTGGCTGTATCCAGGCTTCATAAGTTCAGAAGGAGACAGATTAAATTTCACATTCCAGATGTTCTGCATAATATACTCGTGCTCTTTGATAAAACAGCAGACTCTTCGAAGCTGCAGTTTTCCAACCTCTGAGATCAGTCCCTGTTTTTCTGCGATCCCGATAAAAACATCCGGCGGGATCATCCCCAGTGTAGGATGTTTCAAACGGCTTAGTGCCTCAAGTGTAATAAAACTCTGTTTTTTTATGGAGTAAACCGGCTGATAATATACCTCAAACAGATCCTCTTCTACTGCCTTCCTTAAAAAATGCTCCACTTCCTGTTCATACCGGAATCCTTCCAGGAGTCTGCTGTCCGACTGAATCAGCACCGTTTCTTCCGTATTCTGGGAAAGTGATCCCATATATTCAATATATGCAAGAAGAATATCTTCTTTTTCCATTTTCTCAGCATTCATGATCCCGCAGATTGCTGCATGTAACGTCACATTTTCTTTTCCTATATGGAACGGTTTTTTCAGAAATTCTCTTATTTCATCTCTGGCTTTTTCGTAATCAGACAGGGAATCCAGCACTACCAGAAAACTGTTTCCTGTAACGCGGAACACCTGGAGAGATCCTGTGATCTCCTGAATCCCTTTTGCCAGCTGGATCAAAAGCTGGTCACCTGCACTTGTACCATAAATCCTGTTGATCTGTTTCATATTGCAGGCATCAACAGCCAGCAGATGAAAACTATCTTTCCTGTATATTTTTTCTCCGATCCATTTGTCAAAATACTGCTTGTCAAAAAGCCCTGTCATACTGTCCGTGTAATCTCCGGGATTGTTTAAAGTCAGATAAATAAGCCATAATCCTGCTGCCACTCCAAAACCAGTAAGCAGCCATCTTCCTGTCAGAAGCTGAACAGCAAGACAGCCTGTCTCAATTCCAAGAAATCTCCAGATCGTCTGCCTGATCTCCTCCTCTGCTGTTTTTCCATAACGTGCAGTAAAATATGCAATGATCAGAGCAAAAAATGCTATATAAACATAGATCATGTCATGAAAAAAACCTTTCGTCAGCAGACCATTTTTATTAAAATCAAACAGCCATCTGATCCTGATGTTCAGAAGTACAGCAAGGCACATGCCTACCGGTACAACGAACCATGCAGTTTTCAGCCATTTATATTTCTCTTTCTGTCTTCCTGTGATAATACGTACATAGCAGAAAAACATATAGGGAAGTATCACCGTACAGAGATAGTACAGAGTAAAAACAACTTCTGCTGTCTGCCGCCTTGTCCCACATCCTTTTTCTGCAAAAAATCCGCAGATCAGATCCAGCGCCACATAAATACCACCCAGAGCCAGAAAATTCGCAAAAAGCCGGTTTTCTACATTGCTCAGTCTTTTATGAGAAAAATAGTGGGTCGAGATCAATGCTATCAGGACAAGCGCTGTTACCTGAAAATAATTAGTATACACTTTTTTCCTCCTTCTTTTTGTTCTCATAAAGCTTCTGGTCTGCCTCATATTTCCAGTCCCCAATGGTTTTATAGCTTCCATCGGGTTTTCTGAGACAGCTGCTCCCTGCAGACAGAGAAACACGGCATCTGCCAGATTTCTCACTGTTTCCTGCTTCTTTTTTCAGCTGTTCCAGCCAGAACCATTCCGGTTTCTCCGGATCACGGACAAGCACCGCAAATTCATCGTCTCCAATACGATAACAGGTGCCTTTCCCCCGAAAAACATTCCCAATACACCTGGCAGAAGCTGCTACCAGTTCATCTCCCAGTCCCCGCCCGAATTCCTTATTTGTAAAGCGGAGATGATCAATATGAATATAAATAAGAAGAATATCCTGATATTCTCCAGTGTGAACGACCATCTCTTCGAGGGCTTTTTCAAATCCTGTTCTTGTCTCAAACCCTGTCAGTCCATCTTCTCTGACAAGACGTTCGTAGGCCTGGGTTTCCATACGGTAACGGATATTATCTGCCATTTCCATAACAACATCTGCAATAAGGAGTACCAGAAATGCCAGAATTCCCAGTTCAAAGATCGCACCATAATAAGGAATCTCAAACAGCCAGTACAGAAGCAGTGCGCTTAATCCGCTTGCCCCTACAATAACATAGGCTATAAGAAGAAAGAGCAGTTCTTTTCTCTTCTCCTGCCTGTACTCCCGTATCAGAAGCACTGCCAGGATCAGTACCCACGTAAAAAGCAGGATGTGGGTAACAAACAGCATATTTGTGAACTGTGCGATTCCCAAAAGCACCAGGATTCCCTGCACCAGTGCATTACAGTAAAAGGCCTGGATTCCGATATCCAGGATCTTGTATCTTGACATGTTTCCCATCTTCTGCTGAAAATGGATCATCGGCACGGCAAACAGCATAAACATGTAAAAAGATACCAGACATAAAGCATCAGGACTGCTGCTATAGCTCTGTGCCATAGAAGAATCTGTTACCAGCCATATACTGCACATCCCAAGAAACAGAGCTACATCCCGGAACCGGCCATCTGACATCTTCCGATTTCTCAAATAGAGAAAAATACACAACGCAATTGCACATAATACGATCATGACAACTGCCGCTCCCAGTGGAATGATTTCTTTTTTCAGCTGGTACAGTGCCACTGCTCTGCCAGTGCCTATGTAGACCTGATCGATCTTGTACTTTCCGCGCTGTGGAGTATGGTAGCTTAAAGTCAGTACTCTTCCCTTCGTGTCATTTCCCAGAGGTGCAATGCAGTCCAGTTTGGATTTCATCTGGGTATTCCGTGCAAAAAGTGCTTCTTTATACCGGTACAGGATCTTTCCGTCCAGACGGATCACAAGGTCATACTGTGCGCCTGTAGTTATCACCGTCATCTCTGCATTATCTTCGCCCGGATTTTCATTATAAAGGATGAGTGATTCTCCTTTTGGGGCTGGCAGTTCTGCCGGAAGGGTGATATCTTTTCGTACTCCATCTTTTATATAATACCATCCACCGGACAACGGCTGCACCTGTTCCTGTTTCTGCCAGATCCCACCCTCGCAGAATATCAGAAACAGCAGTACAAAAACGGCAAACGTAGCAAAAAACAAAACCGTTTCCAGCTTCCGTCCTGTATTTTTTTTTGTTTTGTAAGTCATTTTTTTCCTCTTTTAACCGTTCATAATCTTTTCTTTTTACTCTCTGTGTTCTATCATAACATCAATACAATTTTCCGTCAAAAAAAATGTCAAAATGTTCAATAAATATGTATAAAAAATTTTTTCAAAAAAGCAAAAAAAGTACTTGCATTTTGAAAGAAAGTGTTATATACTAACGAAGTCGGTTGAGGGAAACAAAAAAACAAGATCAAACGACAGTAAATAATGAATATGGCCAGTTGGTCAAGGGGCTAAGACGCCGCCCTCTCACGGCGGAAACACGGGTTCGATTCCCGTACTGGCTATTATGTAGAAGCAGTTAGAAACCTTATTCTAACTGCTTTTTTCATTGCTCTGGAAGTGATGAAAAACAAGAGTATCATCAAAAATATCATCAGAATATGTGTTCTGATTATTTTTTTGCATTTTTTTCTCTTCTGTTTTATAATTTTTTTGTAAAATACTTCAGATAAGGGGTGACTTCTCATGCATCACAAACTTTCTTTTCGCAGAAAGCTGCAGACATTTTTGCTTTCGCTGCTGCTTATTCTGCTGACAACCGCAGGAGTTCCCTCTGCTGCTTATACAGCTGAGGCCGCTTCTGCTGACACGACAATGGCTGTTCATTTTCTGGACGTGGGACAAGGACTTTCTATTCTGGTTCAGTCCCAGGGAGAAAATCTTCTGTATGACGGAGGCGACCGGGGACATTCCAGTTTCGTTGTTTCCTATCTGCAGAAGCAAAATGTTTCCACTATTGACTATATGATCTCGTCTCATTACGATGAGGATCACGTAGCCGGACTCGTTGGATGCCTGGACAATTTTTCCGTAAAAAATGTGATCGGTGCGGATTATGTGCAGGATACAAAGATCTATCAGTCTTTTGAAAACGAGGTTTCTTCCCAGGGACTTAACGTCCAGCATCCTGATCCTGGTACGGATTTTTCTTTTGGAAGCGGTAAGTTTACAGTTCTTTCTCCTCAGTCCATCAGCAGCAATGATAATGACAATTCTGTTGCTATCCGACTGGAAAACGGAAGTAATCATTTTCTTTTTACAGGGGATGCTGAATCTGCCGGTGAGGAAGCTATCTGTGATCTTGGCCTTGATCTTTCCTGTGACGTGATCGTTCCAGGACATCACGGCTCTGCTACTGCCACTACCTGGGATCTTCTTCAGCAGACAGTTCCTGAATATGCAGTGATCAGCTGCGGCGCAGGAAACTCTTATGGACATCCTCATAAGGATACTATGGATAAACTCTCTGATATGGGAATCCAGGTATTCCGGACGGATGAGCAGGGTACTGTGATTGCTGTCAGTGACGGAAACGATATCCAATGGAATCAGAGTCCGTGTAATGATTATTCCGCCGGAGATGAGACAGATATCGGTACGCAGCCTTCCTCTGCTTATGTCAGCAGCAATTCAACCAGTTCCGATTATATTTCTGACGCTGCAGCTGGTGCTGATTCTTCTGCAAATGTTCAGGCTGATCCGGAGCCAGTCGGGGATATGGTATGGATTTCTGCTACAGGAAGCAAATATCACAGGATTCCAAACTGCGGAAATATGAATCCCGATAACGCCACAGAGATGACCCGCTCCCAGGCAGAAGCCGCCGGGTATGGGGCTTGTAAGAAATGTTATTGATGTAGCTTTATTATCTATTAAAGGACAGCGGTATCATATGTAAGTGTATATGATATCACTGTCCTTTTCTTTATGTATCTTATCTGATTATTTCTCTTATGTACGATTTCTGCTTAGACGTGGATAGATTCCTGTATCTGCGGAATTATGCCTTTCGCCTGCAGCAGCACTACAATAGTATCCTGCGTGTCTTTCAAATGCTTAATGTCTACATTAACCAGATGGTCAAACTTCTTCTCCAGCAATCTCTGACGTCCCTCCAGTGTATCCTGACGATTTTTGATAGCAAGCAATTCTCTGTCAATTCCATCAAGTCTTACATCAATGCCGTCCAACCTGCTGTCAACACCGTCCAAACGTAGAAATATCTGCTTCTGGCCTTCAACTAGCATCTCCAGCATTTCTCTGTCTGTCATAAAATCTATCCTCCCTTCTCGTATGATGCTCACAGTATAGCACAATACGGTCTGGTAATCAAACACATATCGTTCTTATTTTTTCATTCTTCCACATCCTCCGCAGGTTCGGCCGGAACAAAGACTCTCTTTTTTTCTTTCTTCTCTTTCTTCACAGCCTTGGCATGCTCTGTGGCTTCGCGGCAGAATTCCATCTGAGAATTGACCAGAACTTTACCCCGTTTATCCGGTTTTTCGTAAGCTCCGTCCGGCTGCAGGATATGAGCTTTTACATTATCGCGGAATTCCAGATCCAGCACATGCAGGATCTCTTCCTTGATGGCCTCATCTTCCACAGGAAAAACGATCTCCACACGACGATCAAGGTTACGTGGCATCCAGTCCGCGCTTCCCATGTATATCTCATCTGATCCGCCATTCTTAAAATAAAAGATCCGGCTGTGTTCCAGGAAATTGCCGACAATAGAACGCACATGGATATTTTCGCTGATGCCCGGGATTCCCACTTTCAAGCAACAAATACCACGCACCAGAAGATCAACCTTCACACCACAGGAAGAAGCATAATACAAAGCAGCCATGATCACAGGATCACAGAGAGAATTCATCTTTGCCACAATATGAGCTTCCTCTCCGTTCTTCGCATGCTCTGCCTCTCTCTCGATCATCTTCACAAAACGGTCTTTCATCCAGATCGGCGCAACGATCAGCTTGTTCCAGCGTTTCGGCTCAGAATATCCGGAAAGCATATTAAATACAGCTGTTGCATCCTCACCGAACCGCTCATCACAGGTAAAAATACCGCAGTCTGTATAAAGCTTCGCTGTGGAATCATTATAGTTTCCGGTTGCAAGATGCACATATCTGCGAATTCCATTCTCTTCTCTGCGCACCACCAGGGTAATCTTGCTGTGGGTCTTCAGGCCGACCAGACCATAGATTACATGGCAGCCTGCTTTCTCCAGCATCTTCGCCCAGACGATATTATTCTCCTCATCAAAACGCGCTTTCAGTTCTACCAGAACGGAAACCTGCTTGCCATTCTCAGCTGCCTGTGCAAGTGCCGCAATAATAGGGGAATTGCCGCTGACACGGTAAAGTGTCTGCTTGATCGCCAACACATCCGGATCTTTTGCTGCCTGGCGCACAAAATTTACCACAGGATCAAAACTCATATACGGATGATGGAGAAACACATCGCCCTCACGGATCACCTGAAAAATATCTTTATCATTCTGGAATGCAGGCACTGCTGCAGGTTTATATTTCGGCTCTTTGAACTGATCGTAGCCATCAATGCCGTAAACCTTCATCAGCATGGTAAGATCCAGCGGCCCATTAATAAAGAAGATATCATCTCCATGAACCTGAAATTCCATTTTCAGGATATCCAGAAGTCTGGAGTCCATCTTATCTTCCACTTCCAGACGGATCACCTCACCCCACTGACGTTTTTTCAACTGTTTCTGAATTTCCACCAGAAGATCCTCAGCCTCATCCTCATCAATGGAAAGATCTGCATTACGCATAATCCTGTATGGATGCGCACAGATCACATCATAGCTCAAAAACAGCTTATCAATATTTCGCTCAATGATCTGTTCCAGAAGAGTCACTGTTGTATGGCCTTTCTTCTCAGAAGGGATGATTACCACTCTCGGAAGTACGGAAGGAACCTGCACTGTAGCAAAATCAATCTCTTCTTTGCCTTTTTTTGTATCTTTTTTGGAAAGGAGTGCTCCGATGTTCAGTGTCTTATTTCGGATCAGAGGAAAAGGTCTGGATGAGTCCATAGCCATCGGCGTGAGGACCGGATATACATTATCCTCAAAATACTGATCCACGAACTCTTTCTGTTTCTCGGAAAATGCCTCATGTTCAAAAATCACATGAAGTCCGGCTTTCTCCAGGGCAGGAACCAGAGACCTGTTTAATGTACTGTACTGTACATGAACCAGGTCATGGGTCTGATGGCTGATGGCCTTCAGCTGTTCCTTTGATGTCATTCCTGCAATGTCTGTTTTCTTGTATCCTGCATGGACCTGGTCTTTCAGGGATGCCACACGGACCATATAGAACTCGTCCAGATTGGAAGACGTGATGCTTAAAAATTTCAGTCTCTCAAAGAGAGGCAGACTTTTGTCCCTGGCCTCACTTAAAACTCTGTCATCAAACTTGATCCAGCTTAATTCCCTGTTTACAAAATATTCCGGTTTTTCAAATTCTTTAAATTTCATACCCAAAACCTCCTCCGTTATGCTCTGCCTTTCCGCTTCATTAAAAGCCGGATTCCGAACACTGACTCAAAAAATTCCGTCTTATCTTTCAACAAGCCAAGTTCCAGAGAAACATCTTTCACAGAATCTATGATCAGATAAAGGGTTCTGTCCTTCAGTTTCACATTGAGAGCCTTTACCTTCTGGTAGTGGCTTCTGTCCATAGCATTGGCCAGCCTCAAAATTGCCGCCAGCTTGGCAGTCAGAAGATACTCTTCCCGGCTCATGGCAGTCTCTCTGTTGATCTCCTCATAGCAGCCAAACTCCTTTGTATTATACCTCACCACACTGGCAATCACCTGACGCTCCTCAGTGGAAAGCCCGATAATCTCCGTTGCCATAATGATCTGGTATGAATATTCTGCCACATCCGTCATACTGATATATTTTCCGCAGTCATGAAGGAGCACTGAGATCTGCAGGAGAAGTCGCTCTCTTTTTCCCATGCCGTGAATCTTTTTTGTGCTGTCAAAAATATCCAGTGCCAGGTCACAGGTTCCTGTAAGATGGTCTTTTCCGCTGGAATAACGCCTGGCAATATTTCTGGATGCCACCAGGATATCATTTTCGAAATTGTGGGCACTTTTCAGATATTTGTTTTTTTCCGCATAATCGTAAGCAATTCCATCCAAAAGGGAAACCCCCGGTATCCACAGAGCTTCTGCCTGAAAAAGTTCTATAAAATTACGGATGATGACCATATTCGGAATGATCAGGGAAGCATATTCCGGCTCCAGCCCCATAGAATCCGCAAGATCATAATCTGACATATTTACGATGGAGTCATACTTCTTCAGAAACTCCGTCTTTGTGATTATATTTTCCCCGGATTTATCCTGGAATATGGTATCTGTAAGGAAATCTCCCATCAGGATCAGATTGGAGATTTCTTTGTCCTTCAGATAAAGTCTCTGAAAGCTCATGAGATCGTTGCGGATAAATTCCTCTACCAGCCTGTCATAATGTGGAGTTGTTTTCTCCAGGTCTTTCAGCCGCTGCCGGATACGAAGGCTTCCCATACGAATACTCTGCGTCAGCACCAATGCGTCCTTATCAAATAGTGATACCTGCAGGTTTCCACCTCCTATATCCAGGATTGCTGTGCCTTTCTGAATAGCTTTTTTGAAGCCGGATTCAATAGCTGCAATGGATTTATATCCGAGAAAATGCTGTTCCGCATTGCTTAAGATCTCCACCCTTATACCTGTTCTCTGATATATCTGCTCCAGAATGATCGTCGGATTCTTAAGCTCGCGGAGCGAACTTGTTGCACACGCACGCCAGCTTTCCACCCCAAAGTCTGCCATCATGCGTTTAAAATCATTCAAAATCTCGCACAGCTCGTCTACAGTCTCCATCTCCAGACGTCCTGCTGCATATGTTCCACGTCCCAGCTCCAGCTGGTAACGGACATCATTAATTTCCCTGAAGCCGATTCTTCTGGACATTTCAAATATCTTCATGCTGACTTCATAGGATCCTATATCAATTGCCGCAAAGGTTGTCACAGCCATAGTTCATCATCCTTTCCCCCAACACGGGTGGACTATTTCTTTTTTTCTTCCTCTGTTCCCACAATATAATCTATAAACTGCTGCGCAGCACGTCCTGTCAGGCCTCCGTGAGAAATTTCCCACTGGTTTGCCTTAAGAAGAAGCTCATCTTCCGGCATGGTAACTCCATAACGAGCTGCCAGTGTCCGGACGATTTCCTGAAACTGTTTCTTATCCGGCTTTCCAAAATAGATGCGGACACCAAAACGGTATACAAGAGAAAGCTTCTCCTGTACTGTATCAGAGGAATGCAGATCATTGTCATCTGCGATCTCCAGCTTGTCAGTTGCGCGCTCGCGTACAAGATTACGTCTGTTGCTCGTTGCATAGATCAGGACATTATCCGGTTTCTTCTCAAGGCCACCCTCGATTACTGCTTTCAGATATTTATACTCGATCTCAAATTCCTCAAAGGAAAGATCATCCATGTAAATAATAAAACGGTAATTACGGTTCTTGATCTGGGCGATCACCTCATTGAGGTCCTGGAACTGATGCTTGTAGGCCTCAATAATACGGAGTCCCTGGTCATAATACTGGTTCAGGATACCCTTGATGCTGGAAGATTTACCGGTTCCTGCATCACCGAAAAGCAGACAGTTGTTCGCCTTTCTTCCCTGGACAAAAGCTTCTGTGTTATCGATAAGTTTCTTTTTTGCGATCTCGTAGCCTACCAGATCATCGATCTTCACATGTGCAATTCTTGTGATCGGCTGGATCTCTACCTTGCCGTCCTCATCATGTCCGATACGGAATGCCTTGTGAAGACCAAGCTTGCCTACACCAAAATCTTTATAAAAAGCTATCATATCATCCATGAATTCCTCAGTTGTGGAAGCTGCTGCCAGTGTCTTGCTCATCTGGCAGATACGGTCACGGATCCTTGTATTAAAGAGCTTGCTGTTCTCATCCGGTGTCTGATAATCACAGATCACCCTGCAGCATACGGTTCCAAATACTTTATCAAAAACAGTGATGTCGAAATCGTACAACTCTTTGAATATCCGGAAATCATTTTTTGCAAGGTCATTGATGCTGCCTTTGATGGCTCCGCGGATCTCACTTGCCATGCTGAATGCATTTTCATGATTTACCAGAAGAAACGTAAGATATGTATGCCAGATATTTCCGGAAAATCCGTACATTCCTGCCAGTTCCACCAGTCCGTTCACACACTGAAAAAACTGATTCTCTTTTGCCCTGAGAGCTTCCTCATCGGACTCATAAAGATTGATAATCTCCGCCATATTGTCCAGTATCTCACCGTCTGAAAAATCACGGTAAAGGATACATTCCTGAATTCTTGCCAACATAATAATCTAACTCCTCTGTATCTTAATAATTCCCAAGTACGCGAAGCACATTCGCCTCCGCTTCGATTCCTCTTAACGCATTCTCCACTGCACTCTCACCAAGTCTTCCCGTAAAATCAACAAAGAATCGGTATTCCCAGGATTTTCCGGGAATCGGACGGGACTCGATCTTTGTCATGTTCAGTCCGTTGTAAATAATGTGGGAAAGCATATTGTAAAGAGTTCCGCTTTCATGAGGCAGTTCAAAACAGATACTGATCTTTCCGGCTTTTTCCTCATATTCCGGCTTTCTGCTTACAATGATGAAACGTGTGGAGTTCGCTTTTTCCCTGCAGATGTTTTCTGCCAGGACTTTCAAGCCGAACACCTCACCTGCTTCACGGCTTGCGATAGCTGCAACGCTCTTGTCACCTGTCTCACTGACCATCTTGGCTGCTCCTGCGGTGTTCTCCACTTCTTTCTTTTTCCAGGATGGATGCTCCTCCAGAAATGCCTTGCACTGTGCAAGTCCCTGGGGATGGGAGCAAACCTTTGTAATATCACCAAGTTCTGCATCTGGAAGCCCAAGAAGCACATGATCCACACGAATGATCTGCTCGCCTACGATATAGAGCTTATATTCCATGAGAAGGTCGTAGATATCAGCCACAATACCTGCGGTGGAATTCTCAATAGGAAGCACTGCGTAGTCTGCCTTTCCGTTAGTTACATCCTCCATGGCTGTACGCCATGTTTTTACATGGTAGCTTTCAATCTTTTTACCAAAGTACTGACGCATGGCTGCATAGCTGTATGCACCTTCCACGCCCTGAAAAACAACTGTGGCATTCTCAAGAGGAACGTGCTTTACAGTTGTGAAATTACGCTCTCCGTAAATTCCGTGCTCTGTCAGAAGCTGGTACTGTCTCTTGCGGCTGATTGCCATGATCTGGCGGAAAAGTTCCTGCACGCCAAGACTGTTGAATTCTCCGTGCGCCTTTTCTTTCAGTGTGTGAATCTTCTGGCTCTCACGAACAGGGTCCAGAACCTGCTTGCCTGTCTTGATCTTATATTCAGCGACTTCTTCACTCACCTTCATTCGTTTTTCAAAGAGACGCACAATCTCGCTGTCAATCTCATCGATCTCGTCTCTGTATCTTTCCAAATCAGTCATTATTTCCTCCGTTATGTTTCTTGATAATTTCTGTAAGGTCTCCCAAAAATGCCAGAGAACCAAAGGCAATGATCACGCCCTCTGTTCCTGCCAGATGATAAGCCTCTGCCACTGCTGATTCAATATCATCATATGGCCTTACATCCGAATGGAACTCCCTCACTGCATCTGCCAGCTCCCCGGGGGACAGTGCCCTGGGATTATCAGGTGCCGCGATAGTCAGAATGGTATCTGCGTACTTCTCTGTTTTCCGGATGACTTTGCGGTAATCCTTGTCACGGAACATTCCCATGATGTAGATGATCCTTCTGCCTTTAAAATACCTCTCAACAGATGCTGCCAGCATATCTGCCGCAGCAGGGTTATGTGCACCGTCAACAACAAAATCCGGCTTCGTTCCAAGAAGTGCGAATCTTCCTGGCCAAGTGGTGCGTTTCAGGCCATCCTGCCTCTGCTCCTGTGTTGTGGGATATCCCTGCTCATTCAGGATTTCCAGTGCCCGGAGTGCTGCCACTACATTCTCCTTCTGGTATGCACCTGCCAGGGATATCGTGTACTTCTCTCCTTTATAAAGAAAAATCTGTCCTGTCATGGATGCTTCCAGAACTTCCGCATCATCCCGGTCAGCCACCTCGTATGGTACATTCTGTTCCTCACATATTCTTCTGATCACAGCTTCTGCTTCCGGCTGCTGCTTCACTGTTACCATATGACTGTCCGGCTTGATAATGCCGGCTTTTTTCTCTGCGATTTCACCCAGGGTATTTCCAAGAAATGCCGTATGATCCATACTGATAGATACCAGAATGGAAAGAACTGTCGTACGGATTATGTTGGTGGCGTCCAGATCACCGCCCATGCCAACTTCCATTAATACAAGATCGCATTTTTCATCCTGAAAATAAAGAAATGCGGCTGCTGTTTCAATTTCAAATACTGATGGATGCGGTTTGCCTTCCTTCACGATGTCATCGATCACTTCCGCGATCCTTGTCACATATGCTGCAAATTTCTCTCTGCTGACAGGCTCTCCGTTTACTTCCATCCTCTCTCTATAGGAATAGACAGCCGGTGAAATATATCTTCCGACCCGGTAGCCTGCACCTGATAAAGCGGAATACAGATATGCGATCACAGACCCTTTTCCGTTGGTTCCTGCTACATGAACATATTTCAGCTCATCCTGCGGATCACCAAGACGCCTCATCAGCTCCCTCATATTATCCAGTCCCAGAACGATGCCTTTCTTCAGTTCTGCGGCTCTGATATAGGCGCGACTTTCTTCATAATTCATTGTCTGTTTCTCCTTCCGCGTATGTTTCGTTCATTATAAACCACACGTATATTTTTTTCAAGGCAGGGGAGACTATTAAAGATGCTTTTCCATGTTAAATGTGTGTGAAAAATTTGCTTACAAGAAGAGGTTTTGGTATGCAAAAGAAGGATTTTTTTCTGTGCGGTTTTACAGGCTGGTGCCTGGAAATCATCTGGACCGGACTGCACTCTCTTTTTACCGGTCACTTTACCATGATGGGAAAAACATCTCTTCTGATGTTTCCGGTGTACGGTCTGGCCGCTGTCATCCGCCCCGCCTATCATAAGCTTGCCCGTTTTCCGGTTATGATACGCGGAGTTTTCTATAGCTGCGGGATTTTTCTGGTGGAATTCCTAAGCGGTTCTTTTTACCGGAAACTCCATATCTGCCCCTGGGATTATTCTCATGTTCCGCTGCAATATAAAGGCGTGATCCGACTGGACTATGCACCTCTGTGGTTCATCACCGGTCTTTTCTTCGAATGGCTTCTTCGACAAAATCCTCGGAAATCATCTTGAAAAACTCACGTTTATATATTATGATATCTGGAAGGGAATCTGATTTTCCAGTAAATAATTGGAGGTACAACATGAGACATTTAATGAGTCCGTTGGATTTCTCGGTTGAAGAGCTTGAGAAGCTTCTGAATCTCGCCGATGATATCGGGAAAAATCCTAAAAAGTATGCGCACACCTGTGATGATAAAAGGCTTGCGACACTGTTTTATGAACCAAGTACACGTACACGTTTAAGTTTCGAGGCAGCCATGATGAATCTCGGAGGAAAGGTTCTTGGTTTTTCTTCTGCCGATTCCAGCTCAGCATCTAAGGGCGAGAGTGTTGCCGATACCATTCGCGTTGTTTCCTGCTATGCAGATATCTGTGCTATGCGTCACCCGAAGGAAGGTGCTCCGCTTGTAGCTTCTATGGCATCCAATATTCCAGTGATCAATGCTGGAGATGGTGGCCACCAGCATCCTACTCAGACATTAACTGATCTTTTAACTATCCGTTCCCTCAAAGGCAGACTTGACAATATCACGATCGGTCTCTGCGGTGATCTGAAATTCGGACGTACTGTCCATTCTCTGATCGAGGCACTGGTGCGTTATGAGAACGTAAAATTTGTCCTGATCTCTCCGGAAGAGCTTCGTATCCCAAGCTATATCCGTGAGGATGTACTGAAGCGCAACAATATCGAGTTCGTCGAGGAGGAACGTCTCGAGGACGCACTTCCAGCTCTTGATATCCTGTACATGACCCGTGTTCAGAAGGAGCGTTTCTTTAACGAAGAGGATTATGTCCGCATGAAAGATTTCTATGTTCTGGATAAACAGAAGATGGAACTTGCTCCGAAGGATATGTATATCCTTCATCCACTTCCGCGTGTTAATGAGATTTCTGTTGAAGTGGATTCTGATCCGCGTGCCGCTTATTTCAAACAGGTCCAGTATGGTGTTTATGTCCGTATGGCCCTGATTCTTACATTACTGGAGGTGGAACTGCCATGTTAAACGTAGGTGCTCTTCGTGAAGGTTATGTCCTGGATCATATCAAAGCCGGCAAGGCAATGACTATCTATCATGACCTGAAGCTGGATAAGCTGGATTGTACTGTAGCTATCATCAAGAATGCCCGCAGCCAGAAAATGGGCAAGAAAGATATTATCAAAGTAGAATGCCCGATCGAGGATCTGGATCTTGATATTCTTGGTTTTATCGATCACAACATCACTGTAAACATTATTAAAGATGAGAAGATCGTTGCCAAAAAAGAACTGAAGCTGCCGAAACAGGTAGTGAACGTGATCAAATGCAAGAATCCCCGTTGTATCACTTCCATCGAGCAGGGACTGGACCAGATTTTTGTTCTTGCAGATGAGGAAAAAGAGATTTACCGCTGTAGGTATTGTGAGGAGAAGTATAGAGGAAAACGTAATAAGTAACTGACTGTATAAAAAAGCAGCTGACATTCTGTAAATCATTTTCGATGATTCATGGAATACAGCTGCTTTTTAATTAATGTGCTTATTATACGCAGTCAGACCGATAAGCCGGGTTATGTCGTTGAGTGATCATCTATCTAGGCCTTCCGTTGCCAGAAGGCTCCAGCGACCTACCTGAAAGCACGACGGGCCGCCGTATGGCTTTCTTCTCGGTCTTGCTTCGAATGGAGTTTACATGTGCCCGCTCTGTTGCCACAGCGGCGGTAGTCTCTTACACTGCCTTTCCACCCTTACCTCGTATAAACGGGGCGGTTTATTTCTGTTGCACTGGTCTGGGAGTTACCTCCACCGGACGTTATCCGGCATCCTGCCCTGTGAAGCCCGGACTTTCCTCGTCTGAACCCTTTCGTCTGT
>ERZ827471.782-NODE-782-length-23898-cov-116.174726_pt1 | contig 23898 bp, 18 predicted proteins | sample MGYA00519772_ERZ827471 | MGnify/ENA primary metagenome ERZ827471 (study PRJEB31778, sample SAMEA3449315) | human gut metagenome | biome: human gut; feature: human-associated habitat; material: faeces | place: United Kingdom | collected 2010/2012 ...
CCATTGCTTTCTCTTTTTTTGTTAAATGGGTGTAAAGTAAATCTGTAGCATGACAATTAAAAGCGAAACGAACGAGAATCATTTTCGATTCTCGTTCGTTTCGCTTTCGTTTTTAGAAGTCCGTATTTCATCTACTGATAAATTCGAAAAACAATCTTTCATTATTTCCCTATCTGTTTGTATATCTGTTTGTTTTGGTGATTCAAGGGCGAAAGAACAGACAATCATTTGATCTTTTATTTTTGTATCAAGGCAAAGTTCGAATGCCATCTTGTTTTTTGGATGAAAAACCTTATCTTTGTGCATCCCGCTATTGGGACAAAACATTTTAAGAACCTTTTCTATGAGAAAAAGCGTATTTATCAATCCGTTTGTGGATCGTGGTTTCAAGATTCTGTTCGGACAGGAATCAAGTAAGGAGTTATTAATCGAGTTAATCAATGATTTATTGGAAGGTGAGCACCATGTAGAAGATCTTTCTTATATGGATAAGGAAGATCCGGGCGAGACGACTGACGACCGGGGCACCGTTTTTGACTTATTATGTAAGGATCAGGACGGGACAACTTTCATTGTAGAGCTGCAAAATGCCCGGCAAACTTATTTTTATGAACGGGCATTGTATTATCTTTGTCGTATGATCGCCTCACAAGGTAAGAAAGGTGAATCTTGGGAATTTGAACTCGTACCGGTTTATGGAATCTTCCTGCTGAATTTCCGATCAGGCAAAACGGATAAAGTCCGAACCGATTTGGTGATAGCCGACCGTGACACGGGTGAACAGAAAGGGCGTAACTTCCGAGAGATTTTTATCGAATTTCCGTTGTTCAACAAAACGGAAGCAGAATGTGAAACCCCGTTGGATTACTGGTTATATAATTTAAAACATATGGAACAGTTGGAACATTTATCATTCAAAGGTCAGAAAGCCTTGTTTAACCGTTTGGAAGAGTTGGCTCGTATCGCCAATATGAATAAGAAGGAACGGGCTGAATACGAGGCTGCCCTGAAAATATACCGGGATAATGAGAATGTTGTTACGACGGCAAGGAGAGAAGGAATAGCAATTGGTGAAGAGAGAGGCGTACTTAAAACCGCCCGCTTGATGAAGCAGAACGGAGCTTCCGTTGAATTCATTAAACAATGTACAGGCATGACCGAAGAAGAAATCAAGAATCTATAAAGTGTAAATAAGTAGAATAGATGAATCCCTGTTGCCTATTTGGGGCGACAGGGATTTTTCAGATGCTCGGCATATAAATGTATATATGGGCCTGTGTATTGCGGGTCAATGATGAATGAAGAAAGTGATTTTACGTCTGTCATCGTAATTCCGCCAACGGGTTTATTTACTTCATCAAGACAACTACCGGATTATCTTCTGTCGTGATTCCTTTCAAAGCTTTCACTTCTTCCGGAAGTTCTGCAACATCTGGATGTTCTTCAAACCATTCAGCTATTGTTTCGGCCGGAATTATCTGGGCAAATTCTCCGTCGGCTGTCACAAAAGTAGGTTGCAAAGGCAAGAATCCGTTCAGGTCATTTTCTAGCCCTTCTTCATAAGCAGCCACCTTTACTTCTCCGGTTTCCTTCAGATAAAGCGCATTGTAGGCTTTTCGTTTGTCATTATCAAATAAATCGACAAGGAATCGTAACCAAAGGATACGATCGTTCTCATGAACTTCCACTGGATAAATAGCATGATCTTTCTGTGTATCATATCGATCTTCCCGCTTCCACGTCATATCTCCGAAATCAAATCGCCGTTCAGGTAATAACCCTTCTTTCGTCACCTGATAAATGGTATCATTAAAGTGTTCACGGAAATATAACTTCTCTCCAACATGCCAAAAGGGATGTTCGCCAACAATAACCGCCAGATGCTTCTCTTTGTCGAACTCTATATTCAACATCTGCCGACCGCCTAAGACATCTACCACAAAATCGTACCCCGCGCTATTCGAGAAATCCCCATTATGACCACTAACTTTCTCATTGTTTGTCGGAAAAGTAGCGATCCGCGTTGTATCTCGGAAAAGAATAATGCGATCCGGTTTTTCGTTCGTCGCCGGCAGATGTTTCACCAACATTTGTGCATCCAGATAATCCATCGATTCTATACCAAACAAGCCCCGATTTGTTTCAATATCTTGGGTTGTTCCCACAAATTGGCCATTTACATCATAAATACTAAAATCCTTATTCCCTCGGTTGAAATAAAGATACCCGCTTGCGGCATTAAGCCAGCCGACCAAATCAGAACAGCCCTCCGGATCGTTACCGATGTGCCCAATCGGATGAAGAAACCGTCCATCTCCTTTACTGAAAACATAACACTGTTCTTGTGGTGAAGAAACGATCAGAAGATCTTTATAAACACACAATTTAGGATTATCTCCCACTAGTACACTGTCGTTTGTTTCCAAAGGAACATATCGGACTGTCTGAAAATAATCAGATACCTTTAGCTTAGTCAAATTTGCATAGGCCTTCCCGACAGAAATAGTTTCCAAACTTTCTATCTTTGCTGAAGGTGAGTTACAACTCAACAACATCCCACAGCCTATAGTCAGGATGTAACAAAGCATATGCTTCTTCATGTCTTAGATTATTTAACCCGTTGTCGGAATTCAATTTGCGCATATTTAACGCTGCCAATGGAGCTCTTGTTTTATACCTGTGGAACTGTAGCAGCAACTGGTTTTTGTGGTGTTTCATTATTTTTAGCGAGTGAAACTAAACCACCCATGGCTCCTAGATTCATGGTATCAAGGGCAGAGCTTGGAACAATCACCATTGAACCTTTTTCTTTGAGTCCTTCAAACAACATATTCATACCTCTTAGGTGAAGTGCAACCGGATTGTCGGTATATTTCCGGCTGGCTTGTGCAAACTTCTCGGCAATCTCAGTCTCGGCAGTTCCCAGGATGACACGGGCTCTGCGTTCTCGTTCGGCCTGTGCTTCTTTACTCATGGCCTCTGCTAAATCTTTCGGAATAGCAATGTCTTTGATTCCGACGGTCTGACAAGTGATACCCCAAGGATTGGTATTTCGGTCTAATACCTGTTGCAAGTCTTCTGCAATTTTATCACGTTCCTGTAGCAGCTCCGACAATTCATGTTTGCCTATCGTGTCTCTCAGTCCGGTTTGGGCAATATGTTCGATAGCAGTTTGATACTGTTGAACTTCCAAAGCTGCCTTTTCTACATCCCATACAGTCCAGTACACAACGGCATCCACATTGACAGGAACGGTATCTTTCGTCAATGTCTGTTCGGCTTTGAAAGCACTTACCCGGACGCGCTGGTCAATATAAGTAGATACGGAATCTATAATCGGGATAATCATAAAAGGCCCCGGACCTTTCAATCCTTGATATTTACCCATGCGAAGAACAACTGCCCGATCCCATTGGTCTGCGATATGAATAGACGATGCGAGTAAAGCAGATGCTAAAATACATAAGAACAAGATTAGTTCGCCGAAGATATTCAAACAGTATAAGGCGATTGATATTACCAGCAATATCAAAAAGACGGTGGTTGAAATAGGATTGATCCATCCTTTGTTCATTAAATTAGTTGTTTCCATATAGCTTATTATTTATTGGTTATTTCTATTCGTTTTAATTCCTGTATCATGTCTTCAATGGTGAAACCATATTGCAGAGCCACCATAGAGGCTTGCTGGCAGATATCTTTCAGTTTGTTGGTCTTTTCTTCTTCCGAAATGACTTGTTCGGTTTGATTGATAAATGTGCCAGTACCTTGTTGTGTCTCCAAGATCTTTCGGATTTCCAATTCTTTGTATGCTTTGGAAACCGTGTTTAAATTCACTTTCAACTCTACCGCTAACGCTCGAACGGTAGGTAATTGCTCGCCTAACTTTAACTGTCCGGAAGCAATTCCAAATCTGATTTGGTCTATAATCTGGCGATAGATAGGTACGCCTCCGGAATAATCAATTATAAACTTAATCATACCCTTAATGAATTATCTTTATATTGTACTATTTGTATAGTACAAACATACAGTATAGATAGATGAAAACAAATATTTCGTACAGGAAATGATAGAGAAATAATATTTATTAACAGAATAGGAGGTGTAGAGAGTAAATTGAAATACTTTTTCACACCTGATTCTCCAGAGATTCCAATAGGGACAAATAGATAATCAGGTATGAAAAAGGTATTTAGTGGAATCGACTTTCCAGTTCGTCGTCTGTAAGCATGGAAAGAATCGTCTTTCCGTCGGGTGTCAGATTCATGTTAGAACAGAGGAAGAGAGAAGCCAGCAGGTGATCCATTTCTTCCGAAGACAGTACTTTCCCTGCCGGAATAGCCTGGGCTGAAGCCATGGAAAAAGCAATCATATCACCAATTTCTTCATTTCCTTTGCAACCGGTATCAATGGCCTTTGCTACGATGTCTTTTAGCAATGTAACACAGTCTACGCCTTCCATGCCGTCGGGTATTCCGTTGATAGAATAACTTCCACCTCCTAAATTACTCAGATCAAAACCCGAATAGGAGAGGTCTTCCAGCAAGAGAGGCAAGATTGTCTCTTCGGCAGGTGTGAAATCGACAATCGCCGGAAATAACATCTGTTGCGAAGCTGCTTTCTGTTGGCGAATGGATTTCTGGTATTGTTCGAACAGAATTTGCAGATGAGCCCGATGTTGGTCGATAATCGCCATGCCCGACTTCAAGGTTGTTACCAAATACCGGTTCTTGTATTGGAAGCAAGGTTTGGCAACCGATTGTACCGAGGTATTGGCAAACAGAACCTTTTCTTCGGCAGGTTGAATCGGCTTTTCAATAATTTCTTTTTCGATAGGAATGGCACTACCTATTTTTTTCTCTACGACTTCTTCATCCGGAAGTACGGCCGAGCGGTCTGCCTCAAAGCTTTGGTACAGTTCTGTCCAATCGAATGACGGACGTGTATCAGTAGGTGTTGCTTCCCGCTTGAATGGATTGTATTCCGAACGGATCTGTACTTTGGGTGATTCATTTCCGCTGATTTTCTTTTCCGGGTTATAAACCGGAATATCAATCGCTCCTTCTACATCAAAATCAATGGTCGGAATTGCACTCGACTTCGCCAATGTTTCCCGGACAGCCGCCAGCAGGATTTGCCAAATAGGTTGTTCGTTCTCAAACTTGATTTCCGTTTTGGTCGGATGGATGTTGACATCGATGGTTGACGGATCCAAGTTGAAGTAGATGAAGTAACTGGGCATTTCCCCGGCTGGAATTAATTGGTCGTAGGCTTGCATGACCGCTTTGTGAAAATACGGATGCTTCATAAAACGCCCGTTGACAAAGAAATATTGCAAAGCTCCTCGTTTCTTGGCGGTTTCCGGTTTGCCAACAAAACCATTGATGGAAACCAGTGAGCTCTCGGCTTCTAGCGAAAGCAGTTTCTGGTTCAGATTCTTGCCATAGACATTCACGATCCGTTGTCGAAGACCTGATTCCGGCAGGTTCAATATTTCCGTATCATTATGATACAGCGACATGGAAACCGACGGATTTACTAGGGCTATCCGTTCGAATTCCGTAATGATGTTCCGAAATTCCGTGTCGTTTGTCTTCAGGAATTTACGCCGTGCAGGTACATTATAGAAGAGATTCTTGACCGAGAAGATACTCCCTTCCGGACAAGCATCTTCTTCGATGTGTTGTAGCTGTGAACCGAAGATTTCCAGACGTGTTCCTAAATCGGCCCCTTTTTGGCGGGTACGAAGTTCTACTTGAGCCACAGCGGCGATTGACGCTAATGCTTCTCCACGGAAACCCATGGTATGAAGGGAAAACAGATCATCTGCTTGGGAGATTTTGGAAGTGGCATGGCGCTCAAATGCCATACGGGCATCGGTTTCCGACATTCCTTTCCCGTTGTCGATGACCTGCACCAATGTCTTTCCGGCATCCTTGATCAGGATTTGGATTTGTGTGGCACCGGCATCAATAGCATTCTCGACCAGCTCCTTTACAACCGAAGCCGGTCTTTGAATCACTTCGCCAGCCGCAATCTGATTGGCGATACTGTCAGGCAGAAGATGTATAATGTCGCTCATCTCAGGTAGAAATACCAGAATATGGCAGCCAATATGGCCAATGCCACAATCAGTTTCACATTCTTATATTCACGGCTCCGCGAATTGTCCCCTCTGTTCCGGCTCCGTTTCAAGTGCGTTGTCCCTTCAATGAAAGTACCTTTTATCTGCGGCTTATAATCTTCCAGTGATTCTTCTTCCATTCCCATTTCGCGTTTGATCCGGCGTACACGTTCATCCATTTCCTCTTTATGCGGATTCCAATAAATCGGCTTATGTTCAAACTGCCGAGGTTTACGAACATTATAAAAGGAGAATAATGCCATAATCTTTCTGTTTTAGAATTTGTTCTTAACTTCTTCTCTCGCAAAGATACGACAAAGGGCGCTTGCTTTTTCCTAAATAATGTAAAACCCTTGGGATTTATACCTTCGACAGCTCTTCCAACAAGGCTCTTTCGTATGTGTTGGCAGCACTTCTGGTAATGTTCTCTTCCTACATGCTTGATGTCTGCCATCCAGTTGGAGCGGACTGTCCGCTCCACTTGGGACGGATGATCCGCTTTAGCTGGAGCGGACAGTCCGCTTCAGGTGGGTGGCGTACTCGAAATAGATAAGGCGACGAGGTGTCAATAGGTAAGAAGCGGATGCCTTGCCTACTCAGGAAAAGGGATTTACGTCGGGGCGATGGTTATTGTGGGTCGGGGGTGACCACCTGGAAGTGCAAGGTAGCCTGGCGAGGTCGTTTGACTGTATGGTAATTTCTTGAATACTGCGTGGTGACCGTCAGCGTCCAGAGGCCTTCGGTGAGGGGGAAAGTGGGGCAGACGATAAGGCGCGACGCTGTATTGTATAGTAATTCGTCGGGGCTGACTGTATAGGTTTTGCCCGTCTCTTGGCAATGGAAGGCGAGGCCATTGGCTGGGTTATCTCCACTGATGCGGATGTAGCGGCCATAGATGGACAGCATCCCTTTGAAGCCGGTCGGGATGACGTTGCGGTTGCCTGCCTCACCGGACGGGATCGGGAGGTTCGCATCAGTGATATACTCCAGTTGGAGGCCATTACGCGAGGCATTGTAGGTGTCGTTGATCCCTTTCAGGCGGGCAACACGCTGTTTCATCAGCGGCGAAGGGTTCAAACGGGGTTGCAACAAGTGGGTGTCGCCATCGTAGCGGTCGGAGGGATGGACAAACGCTCCGCCGAGGGTGACATCCACGCGGCCGAACTCGAAATCTACGTTGTAGCCGTCTTCTAGTGCCTCGTACAGTTCGTTTTTGATCAGGCTGAAAACCGTCCGAAGGGTTTCGGGGCGCAATTCCGATCGTTTACCCATGATACGGCGAATCAGGTCGTCGATGGTGAGCGTATCCCGGCGTACCACGGTGGCGGAATACGTATCTTCCTGTCCGGGCAGGTTACTTTGCACAATGCGGAAACGTACCGGTGTTCGGCCGTTATGCTTCAGCTCTGAGTCGTTTACTTTCTGGTCCATAAGTTCTCCTCTTTACTCATGTACAAACTTGTTGCTACGCTTGGGCGCGTCTTGTACCTTCTTCTTTCGTACTTCGTAGATATCATCTTTGCTGGTGGGGCGCAGATAATCATACCAGAAGAAATCCTTCAGCTCTTTTTGTTCGGGCTTCAGGTCGGGGATCGGTGTCATGGTGCCCTGCGGGTTCGGCCAGATCTTCAGCTTGTCGAGCTTGTTGTCTTTCAGCCAGATCGTGAGGTAGCCGCTCAGTGTGGCATTCATCCCGACCATGCTTCCGTCTTGTTCGATAGGGTAGAAGATGGATTCGGCATTCCCTGCCACATCGATCTGTCGGACAGCCTGCCCGTTGAAATAGGCCTTCAGGTCATTCCCTTTCAATTGATTGTAATAGCCCGTATCTACTTGTTGGATAGCAAAGGCGAACTGTTGCACGTGAGCATGATCAATCGTACTGTCTGCCATATAAATCAGGATGGTATCTCCATAGAGCTGGTATTGCTCGTTCCACAGGATCGGGTCGTTATACATATATAATATAGAGTCGCGTGAATTGAATTGCATCGAATCGCATACGCCTTGTATATCTGTCCGGTAGAAACGCACGCCATAGTAGGCTTTCACTTCGCGGTAAGTTGAATCAATTGTAACCATTTGCAAAGTATCCGCATGTAAATAGAGTGTGTCGCCCTGTGAATATTCCAGGCAACGGGCACTATCGGTAGCAAAAGCAAAGCCAGTCTTCTCGTTGTAGTAGCCATAATCACCCAAAAGCATAATCTTCTGCAGCGTATCGCGGATACACATATTGCCAAATACCTCGCCAAAGCCTTGTTCCCGGTCGTAAGCGATCGAATCGCCCGTTAGGAAACGATTCCCCGAAACTATCTCCGATCGGTCGAGTAACATCGACGTATTATGCACCGTGTCGTACCAGCCTTTGGATGAATGAATCGTACCGCTATCAGAAACGATAACCGAAGGTCCTAATATCGTGGAAATCTTGGATTCTGTATTATAATGCAGGGTATCGGAATAGAGGGTAAAATTCGGATTATCCAGTCGGACACTGTCATTGAAAATAGCCAGTTTGGTAGCCGGACTGTATTGTCCGTAAAACGAAGAAAGCTGGTTCAGTGAGTCGACAATCATTCCTCCCTCAAAATAATAACCGATATTGGGTATTCGTTCGTAGTTAAGGCTATCGGTGAATAATGTCACTTGCCGGTTTTCCATGCGGACTAAGTCACGCAACCGGGCAATCTGGGTATTCCCGTCATAATACAGGTATTGCCCGTAGACAAACAACGTATCGCCTTGTTCCATCCGCACGTTGCTGAATGCCTCCAGCGAGTTACTCGCTTCGTAAAAGTAGGCACTGTCGCAATACATATACGAACTGTCATGCCGAAAACACACGTTGCCTACCAGAATCTGTGCATCCGGTTTAATATCTTGATCGAACGATAATGTATTGGCATGTTCCAGATAGACTTTTGTCTTCTTGACAGAAACAGAATCTTGCTCTTGGGCCATAAGCGTCCAAGAGCAAGAACATAAGAAAAATATATATAGGAATATGTTTGTCAGTTTCATTCTTTTACCCAACCTGGAAAACGGAAGTCGCAGTTACGCCATCCTTCACTGATGCGTACGTATGTAGTTTTTTGCTGTTTACGGATCCAGTCGTTCAGCAATTCTTCCCTTTTCTTGTTTTCTACAATGGCTTTCAAAGCCTGATAGTTGTCCGCCAAATTCGCTTTATGCGCTTCAGTACGGGCCCGCAGCTTGATGATGGCAACCACTTCTTTTTGTGATTTGGTAATCATGCGGAATGGCTTGGAGATATCACCCACTTTCATGTTATAAACCTCTTTACCTACTTCCTGTGGTAATTCGTGTAACTCGAAGCGAGGAGTGCCCATATTGGAACTTTCATAGTCCGAGTTCACCATCAATCCCTTGTTATTACGAGTATCTTTGTCGTAAGAAAGGAAAGTAGCCGCTTCTTCAAAAGAGAATTTCTTGTCCATGATATTCGTATAGATAGAGTCCATACGTGTTGTAGCTTCCAGCAGTTCTTTCTCAGAAACTTCCGGTTTCAACAAGATATGGCGGCAGTTGATACGGTCACCACGCTTTTCGATCAATTGGATGATGTGGAAACCATATTCAGTCTGTACAATCTGTGAGATATGTTTGGAGTCCTTCAAGTTGAACGCTACATTGGCGAACTCCGGTAATAACTGTGTCTTACTCATGAAACCCAATTCTCCGCCACGTGCTGCCGATCCTGGATCTTCTGAATACATACGGGCTAATGTCGAAAATTCAAACTTCCCGGAATTGATTTGTTCGGTAAATTCACGTAAGCGAGCCTTGATCGCATCTGTTTCTTCAAATGGAATTTTCGGCTCGATCGTGATGATTTGTACTTCGACCGTCATCGGAATGTTCGGAAGACTATCTTGTGGCAACTGATTGTAATACTTACGGACATCCGCCGGAGTCAGTTTAATCTCGCCCACCAGTTTTCTTTGCATTTCCTGTACAATCTGCTGTTCGCGAGTCATCTCGATACGTTCCTCACGGATTTGGGAAATTTTCTTGTTAAAGTACTCTTCCACCTTTTCTTTAGAACCAATCTGTCCGATTGCACTATTGATCCATTGATCTACACTTTGGATCACCTGTGCTTCCGGAACTTCCACACTATCAATTTTAGCTTGATTCAGATAAAGCTTCTGGATGGCCATTTGCTCTGGGATAAAGCAATAAGGATCACCCTCCAGACGTTCTCCGGCGTTCAGCAGATACAAACGCTGAGCCTCAATGTCCGAACGTAAGATGGCATCATCACCAACTACCCACACAATTTCATCAATCACATTATCCTGCGCCTTTGTCAACCATGAAAAGCTCGCCAGAAAAACTGCAAGTAAAACCTTTTTCATTATAGCATCCTTTATTTTTTTGCAAATTAAGGCATTTCTGCGCTAAAAACCACATTTCCGCCCCGAATTGCATCATTATATAATTCTTCTTCAAAATTTTTTAGGAATTGAACCTTCCGCTGATTCACAAGCATGTCTGATATTTGCGTGCTGGCATATTCAAACGGAGCGATTTTTCCTTTGGCTACGTATTCTTCGATATTCAGTAAATAACAGTAACTGCTATCGGCTGTCTCAACAAACGAATGGGTCCGCAAGAACTCGTTTTCATTGGGTACTTGGATAGGAATGTTTACAAAAACCTCATCAAAGCTCACCCATTTGTCATAGAAATAATCATAAACTACAGCATTTTGAACACTGTATTTTTCTATTTTCTCGATGGATGTTTCAGACGTTGACCGATACCATTTCTTAACTTCGTCCAGATTTGGTGCATCAATCGGAATCTTCAAGAAAAGACCTTTTATCAGACTGTGATCTAATTCAAACTGATCTTGGTTTTCGTCATAGAAATTTCGCTTTTCTTCATCCGTTATATTGGCAGACAACCGTTCGTGTACCAGTTGTTCCTGATATCGGTATCGAACCAATGAACGTCGATACGAATCTACCAGGCGGTCGATTTCAGCCCGATTCTCATCACCTAAATTCTGTAATGCAACATCATAGACCAAGTTGTCTTTTACCCATTGTTTGATATAGCTTTCTGCCCACAGCAGACTGTCTGCAGAAGAAATATTTTTAGGAAGAACAGATAAAACATCCTCTTTGGTTAAGGTACGTTCGTTGACTTTTACCAACGTTCCTTTTTGTTGGGTCGTTGCATTCTTTGTACAACTACTCAATCCGATTAATCCACAGAGTATGTAAAATTCTGTTCTCATGATTGTTTATTTTTTAGCAGCCTTTTTCAACGCTTTCCAATTGATTTCAACTGGATATTTCTCTTTCAGTTCTTTGATCCAGTCTTCTTCCAATTTGGCTTGTTCTTCGGCAGGCTTATTCCAAATCTTCTGATTACTGATGGCAAACAGTAATGTTCCATCTCGATACTCATTCAACAATAGTTTGAATTCCGGATATTTGTTTGTCAGATTCTTACGTTCCATGTTCGTTAAGATATCATGGATACATAAATCTAAAACTTCTTGCATGAAGTCGCCTGCATAAGTTTTCACCGAAAACGGATATTGTTGTATATAAGCCGCAAACTCATTTTGAGCAAAACTGATGGTGTCAATACGCATCAGTTCTTTGTTTAAATCTTTGGCTTGTTCGAAAAATTTCGGATTTGTAGGAAAATAGTCATTACAAATTGCCTGTAATTCCGCATAAGCTTCCGGATGAAATACGAATTTGTATTCCTTTTTCATGCGATCGTCAAAGCTTTTGTGGAGAGCGAAGTTCCATTCTCCTTGCGACATTTGCCGATACCATGACTTTTTAATCTCCTCAAACGGTTGAACTGCTAAATTCTTCTCCAGTTTAATGATATGGTAACCGAAACGAGTTTTGACCGGTTTAGAAATATCTCCAGGATTCTTGATGGCAAAAGCAGCTTGTTCAAACTCTGCCACCATTTCTCCCAATCCAAAGACTGGCAATCTGCCTCCTTTTTGAGCAGAGCCTTTATCTGATGAATATTGTTTCGCCAATTCGGCAAAGTCTTTTCCGGAAACAGCCAGTTGATAAACTTCTTCTGCTAGCTTATAGGTCTCTTCTTCTGTACGGGTAATGGAATCCTGAACAAAAGGAATTAATATATGCGAAACCTGTCGTCTGCCCGGATTGGGTATTCTGCGATTTAATTTGACAATATGGAATCCGAATTTGGTACGGATAGGCATAGATACAGCTCCTTCCGGCATTTGGTAAACATAGTCTTCGAAAGCTTTAACCGTACGCATAGGGAAAAAACTGCGTACTTGCTCGTAACCTACGTGGGCTGAATCTTTTTTCGCTAATTCTGCGCCCACAGCCATAATATCTTCTCCTTTCTGAATCCGTTGGTAAGCAGCTAATGCTTGCTGATAAACGGCGACAGTATCTTTGGAAACAGTTTCTTGGGGTAAGAAGAAAAGAATATGTGTCAAATCAAGAACTTCGTTCAAACGGGTATATTCATCTGAAAGAACTTTTTCTTCTGCGGGGCGATCCGACAGATAGTCGGATGTTAGTTGTGCTTTATACTTATCTAGTTCTTCTTTGAATGATTCGGTTTTGTCTAAACCTTCAGCTTCGGCGTCGGCAACTTTTAATTTATAGATTTTGAATAATTCAACGAACGACTCCAGACTCTTTTTATTGGATAGATCTGTTTCTCCATTCTTTTTAGCTGTAAACAGAAACTCATCTATACTGATCGCTTTGCCTGCGACAGTCATTGCAACAGAATCGCTTGCCGAGTTGGCATAGGCAGATACTGCTACCGCAAAAAGTAACGCTGATACAAAAAACTTTTTCATTAATGAATCTTTTTGATGCTACAATTTTACTCGTACAAAAATACAGTAATTAAACGGACTGATAACCAAAATAGTATTTCAGTCCGTTAAATTAGTGTTTTTTATCAAATGAAGCATCAATTTGCCATTTCAGAAAGGAACTTGATACGTACCAGGCGGATTTCTTCTTCCGTGTAATCTCCACCTAATTCTTCAATTGCTTCTTCCAGATCATCAGTTTCTGAATCCTTGAAATATTCATAAATATCTTCAATATGATCTTCATCCATGACGTCATTCAAGAAGTAATCGATGTTGATACGTGTACCTGAATAAACGATAGCTTCCACTTCATCCAGCAATTCACCGAACTCAAGTCCTTTTGATACGGCTATGTCATCAAGAGCTACTTTGCGGTCAATGCTCTGTACGATTGAAACTTTCAGTTTGGATTTGTTGGCAACGGTTTTGACACGCAAATCTTCTGGTCGTTCAATCTCGTTTTCTTCCACATGACGTTTGATTAGTGCAATGAATTCAGCTCCGTAGCGTTTTGCTTTACCTGCTCCTACACCCGGTATGTTCTGTAATTCTTCCAATGTGATCGGATAGGTAGTAGCCATTGCTTCCAAGGATGGATCCTGGAAGATAACAAAAGGAGGTACTTCCAACCGCTTGGATAATTTCTTTCTCAAATCCTTCATCATTGAATAAAGAACAGGATCGACAGCACAAGATGCTCCTCCGCGTACTGGGATTTCTTCCTCTTCTTCTTCAAACTCATGATCCTCGGTAATCTTGAAAGAAACCGGCTTCTTCATGAACTCTTTACCTTTTGGTGTGATTTTGAGCAGGCCATAGTTCTCGATGTCTTTTTCCAGATAACCGGCAATCAAGGCCTGACGTATCACTGCATTCCAAATCTTTTCGTCTTCGTCTTGTCCGGAACCGAATACTTCCAATTCGTTGTGTTTATATGACTGAATTTCGGAAGTTTCATTTCCTACCAACATGTTGACAATATATTCTGCTTTAAATTTCTCTTTCAGCGTACTGATGACTTCCAGTACTGCACCCAATAATTCTTTAGCTTCCACTTGTTTTTTCGGATTCAAACAATTATCACAATTACCACAATTATCTTCAGGATATTCTTCTCCAAAATAATGGAGCAATACTTTTCTGCGGCAAACAGAAGTTTCTGCGTATGCCGCTGTTTCCAATAATAATTGCTTACCTATTTCTTGTTCGGCTACAGGTTTTCCTTGCATAAACTTTTCCAGTTTTTGCAGGTCCTTATATGAATAAAAGGCCAAACAATGTCCTTCACCTCCATTTCGTCCGGCTCGCCCTGTCTCCTGATAATAGCCTTCCAGACTTTTGGGGATATCGTAATGGATGACATATCGTACATCCGGTTTATCAATACCCATACCAAAAGCTATTGTCGCTACGATCACGTCAACCTGTTCCATCAAAAAAGCATCTTGATTAGCCGACCGAACTTGTGAGTCCATTCCTGCATGATAAGGTAAAGCTTTGATACCATTAGCTTTTAGGATATCGGCAAACTCTTCTACTTTTTTACGGCTCAGACAATAAATGATTCCGGATTTTCCTTCGTTCGATTTAATGAACTTGATGATATCCCGGTCCACATTGGCTGTTTTGGGGCGAACTTCATAGTAAAGATTGACACGGTTGAAAGATGATTTGAATACGGCTGCATCTGTCATTCCCAAGTTCTTCTGAATGTCATGTTGTACTTTAGGGGTAGCTGTTGCTGTCAAAGCAATGAGCGGACGTTTACCGATTTCGTTGATGATCGGACGAATCCGACGGTATTCAGGACGGAAATCGTGTCCCCATTCAGAGATACAATGAGCTTCATCGACTGCGTAAAACGAAATCTTTACTTGGCGAAGAAATTCTACGTTTTCTTCTTTGGTCAAAGATTCAGGAGCTACGTATAGCAGCTTTGTTTTACCGGATAATATGTCTTCTTTGACTTGGTCTATGGCAGATTTGCTTAATGAAGAATTGATAAAATGGGCAACGCCGTCTTCTTCACTAAAATTACGCATGGCATCCACCTGATTCTTCATCAAGGCTATAAGGGGAGAAACAACAATAGCTGTTCCTTCCATTAACAAGGAGGGCAACTGGTAACACAAAGATTTACCTCCTCCGGTAGGCATCAATACAAACGTATCATTACCTGCCAGTACATTTTCTATAATCGCTTTCTGATTTCCCTTGAATGTATCGAAACCAAAATGCTTTTTCAATGCCTCTGTCAATTTATCTTTTTTTGCCATACTCAATATTATTAGAAATAGGTTTACTCTTAATTATCTCCTACAATTTGCAATCGGTTTACATCTGATTTAGCAAACTGTTCTTTTGCATATTCCAATGTTACATGGAATTCTGTCTTGTTCTCTGATGGCATGCTGTACATGGCATCCATCATGATTGCTTCTACAATTGAACGTAGTCCTCTGGCTCCCAATTTGAATTCGAGTGCTTTATCTACTACGAATTCATAAACGTCTTCATCAAACGAAAGTTGAATATTATCCATTGCAAACAATTTGATGTATTGTTTGATGATTGAGTTCTTTGGTTCCGTAAGAATATTACGCAGAGCCACCCGGTCTAACGGATTCAGATAGGTCAGGATCGGCAAACGTCCAATGATTTCGGGTATCAAACCGAAAGACTTCAAGTCGGTCGGCGTGATGTATTTCAACATATTGTTCCGATCAACCTGTGCCGTATCTTTACTTGCTGCATATCCTACGACTCGCGTATTCAATCGTTGGGCAATTTTCTTTTCAATACCGTCAAACGCTCCACCGCAGATGAATAAAATATTTTTGGTATCAACCGGAATCATTTTCTGCTCCGGATGTTTTCTACCTCCTTGAGGTGGAACATTCACAATCGAACCTTCCAAGAGTTTCAATAAACCTTGTTGTACGCCTTCTCCGCTGACATCACGTGTAATGGATGGATTATCTCCTTTGCGAGCGATTTTGTCGATCTCGTCAATAAAGACGATACCGCGTTCTGCTGCTTCTACATCATAGTCGGCTGCCTGTAATAAGCGGGTCAGAATACTTTCGATATCTTCTCCCACATAACCGGCTTGTGTCAGAACCGTTGCGTCAACAATCGCAAAAGGCACGTGTAATAATTTCGCAATAGTTCGGGCCAGTAATGTTTTTCCAGTACCGGTTGAACCAACCATGATGATGTTCGATTTCTCAATTTCGACGTCATCCGAAGTTTCTTCTTGCATCAGTCGTTTATAATGATTGTACACTGAAACTGCCAGATAACGTTTGGCTTCATCCTGACCTATGATATATTGGTCAAGGAAGGTTTTAATATCTTCTGGTTTGGGTAAATCTTTTCGGTCTAAATCCAGTTTTGATTTTTTCTTACCCAGCTGCTCTTTTACAATTTCGTACGCTTGAGTGGCGCATTCATTACAAATGCAACCAGACATTCCGTTGATCATTAAATCAACATCACGACTGCTTCGTCCACAAAACGTACACGTATCGCCTGCTTTGGCCATAATCTTTCTTTTTTAGTTTTTCTGTAAATTTACAATCTTTATTTGGGTAAGGACTTATTTCCGAGTTAAGATTTCATCAATCATGCCATAATCCTTGGCTTCCTGTGCTGTCATCCAAAAATCTCGGTCACTGTCTCGTTCTACTTCTTCAAAAGGTTTTCCTGAATGATCAGAAATGATGGTATATAATTCCTTTTTGACTTTCAATATTTCGCGAGCAGTAATTTCGATATCAGAAGCTTGACCTTGAACGCCTCCTAATGGCTGATGGATCATGACTCTTGAATGTTTCAAGGCAAAACGTTTTCCCTTGGTTCCAGCTACCAGCAATACGGATGCCATAGATGCTGCGATACCTGTACAAATGGTAGAAACATCAGATCCGATGAATTGCATGGTGTCGTAAATGCCATATCCTGCATATACCGAGCCACCCGGTGAATTGATATAAATAGAAATATCTTTGCCCGGATCGCTTGAATCCAGATACAATAATTGCGCTTGAATAACATTGGCCGTATAATCATCTATCTGAGTTCCCAGAAAGATAATCCGGTCCATCATCAAACGAGAGAAAACGTCCATTTGGGCAACATTAAGCTGACGTTCCTCTATAATGGTCGGTGAAATATAACTGCTTGTTATATTCATGTAACTATCAAGAGCCGTTCCGCTCATTCCCAAATGTTTAGTTGCATACTTTCTAAAATCTTCCATACTAGTTTTGTTAATCATAAATCCGAGAAGAAAACACATGAAAAAAGGATTCCTCCTTTTTATACTTAACGGATAAACAAAGTTATAAATAAATTTCTGAAAGAAACAATTTATTTGTATCTCCGATAAAATATTTTCAGGAAAAATCCTTTTCTAATGAACCCTTTTATTGCAAAAGGGAAGAACTGCATTATTCAAAAAGTTTAGCAAACTCTTCTGCAGTCAATTCTTTCAAATCGATTGTTACTTTTTCTTTCAAGCAAGCTGCCAGTTTTTCTTCCATGGCACGATCTACGATATTCTGAACTGTTTCTTTGTTTTTCAACATTTCTTTTGAATAGTTGTCAAGAACATCTTCAGGGATAGATAACATACCATATTGAGCGAACTGAGCTTTAGCAACACGTTTAGCGAAGCCTTCGATGTCTGCATCTTCCAGTTTCAGGTTGTTTTCTTTAACCAGGCTTTCTTTGATCAACTGATAAGTCAAATCGCTAAGGATGTTAGAGAATTCGCTTTCGATCTTTTCAGCTGTATTCTTTTCGCTTGCTAATAATAACCAGCGTTTCAAGATATCATCAGCAAACTTCAATTCGCCAGCTTTCTGTACAAGAACTTCGCGTGCATCCAATAAGAACTTATAGTCGCTCTGCGGAGTGAATTGTTCAGCCAAAGCTTCTTTGATCTTTTCTTTGAATTCTTCTTCGCTTGTTACTACATTTTCACCGAATACCTTGTCGAATAATTCCTGATTCAATTCAGCGTTCTTATGACGAGTGATTTCAGTGATTTCGAAGCTGAAGTCTCCAGTTAATTCAGCAACTTTTGCTTTGTCAACATGCAAGAAGTTGGCAATTTCTGCTTCTGCACCTTCGAATGCCTTGTTCGGGTTGAATACGATAACAGAATTGTTCTTTGCTCCGATGAATTTAGCCTTTTCGTCAGCATCTTTAATGAACTGAGGCATCAGGACTGCGTTTTCAACAACGATACCACCTTCTTTCGGTGAACCGTTTTCCAATTCAGCAACAGTACCTTTTACTAAATCCTTTTCTTCAACTTCTTCAACCTTTTCATAAGTACCGAAGTTAGCTGTATAAGCTTCAACTTGCTTATTCAGCATTTCGTCGTCGATCTTTACCTGATAGTAAGTCAACGTATCATCTTTACTCAGGTTGATGTTGATGGCAGGAGCCAAAGCAACATCGAAGTTGAATACGAAATCTTCCTGTTTGTCGAAATCAACAACAGAAGGTTCAGCTTCGCTGGCCATCGGTTCACCCAACACTTTGATATTATTTTCACGGATATACTTGAACAGGTTTTCTGAAACGATTTTGTTCACTTCTTCCAGTAACGCCTGTTTTCCATACATCTTCTTAACCATACCCATAGGCACCATTCCTTTACGGAAGCCCGGCATATTAACTTTCTGACGCAGTCCGCGCAAGCTTTTTTCAACGCTATCTGCATAGTCAGACTTTACAATTTCTAAACGGATGATTCCACGTACAGAATCATTGTTGATAAAAGAAACGTTCATTCTGAATGATTTATTTAATTAATATTCGATTCAATTTTTAGGGTGCAAAATTAGGTTTATTCTTTTAATATCGCAAATTGTTTTCCTAAATTGTTCTAATCAAGGGGATTTTATTTGTGATTTTGTGATAACCAAAGGATAAATTATAGGAAGCATGATAGAGGATGATGAAAGTTGTAGTGGGTATATAAAACTAGGAACTTACTCGCAAAATGTCTATTTTGAAAGTAAGTTCCTGTCTATTGGACTTGAAATTTAGATATTTGTGTTTCTAAATTTCATTTGTGGATGCTTGGTTATTCCCAACCTGGAGTTGTTTGTACCAAAACTGGACTTGCGTTTAACTGGTTCTGAGGAATTGGGAAGTATTCTCTCTCTACTCCATCATTTGGATCTTCTTCTTTGTTCCACCAAGCTGCTCCGAATTTACCCCATCGAATCAAATCCGGACGACGACGGCGTTCTCCGATAAATTCACGGCCTAATTCGTCCAAGAATTCTGCATCGGTCAGTAAATTTGGGTTTTGCACATAACTGTATTTGCTCCATTCTTCAGCCGGATAGTTTCTGACACGTACATAGTCTAATAATTCTGCAGCCTTGGCTTTATTGCCTTCGCGATAATAACATTCGGCAGCAGCATAGTACATTTCAGCCAAACGCATTTCCGGAGTGGATTGAGAACGGAATAAACCGTCATGATCTGGCAAATAGGGGAATTTGTTGAATCGAATACCTGAATTCTCTTCTCCTGTTGTTACTTGAGACTTTTTAGCAATAACATCTGCATCAGTACATACGAAATAACCTCTTTCAGCAACCTCTTTCATGTATTGAGTTTTACGAGCTGTATAAGCATCGTTGCTTTCGCCTTCGCGTTGCTTTAATTCTGCTTGTTCAGAGAAACGTCCAACTTGATCAACAAATACCAAAGGAACATTTGAATATTCTTCTGTTCCGTTTACAAATACATCTGTAAATCCAAATTGCTTAGCGGCATCATATTGCATTTGAGGGCCTTGCAGGAAGAATCCTTCATAACCGCCTTTAGGATCTGTTGTGCGGAACGGTTGTTTACGATAATCACAGTCTGCATATTTTTCGAATGGATTACCTAAACCACTTTTGAACTGATAGATTGTTCCATCAAAGTCTCTGGATGGTTGAAGTAAGATACCGTTGTTTCCACCTCCATCGCTTCCTAATGTTTGAGCAGCTGTGTAATGCATTACGTCAGCCCACATGGTCTGTTGTTCCAAACGTCCACGGTCATGCCAGAATTCAAATAGATTTTCGGGAGATTCGTAGTCGTTGATACCAGAACGGAATGGATCTTTGTAATCAGATTGGTTGATACTGTATGTGCCATATTTGCCAGCAATGATATCTTCAGCCCATTGCTTACAGTCTGCATACCGGTCTTTACCAACCCATACTTCAGAATTCAAATATAAACGAACCAATAAACCTGCGGCAGGTCCTTGTGTCCAACGACCTAGTCTTTTTTCTTTGGGTAGTGCTGGCAAAACTGCCTTGATTTCTGATTCAATGAAGTTATAAACATCTTCGGCAGAACTTTGTGCAACAATTTCTTCTGCACCTTGTTGTTCAGTTGCAATAGGTACTTGACGGAAGAAATCCAACAAGAACATATAATACCAAGCACGCAAAACGCGTAATTCACCGAAATAAGCGGCCTTATCTTCTTCTGAGACGCCAATTGATGAGAAATCGAGGGTGTTCATATCTCTCAAAACAGTGTTGATCTGGCTGATACATTGGTATGAAGAAACCCATGCTCCGTTTATTTGAGATTGGATATAGTTCCATTTATGTTCATGCAAACGAATCCACATACCATCGTCATAACCATGGCGTCCTTTCTGGGTCCATACAAAATGGTCTGCTGTCAGTTCTTGTAACTTCCAGATATCACCTCTCCAAGCAACATTGTCACTGTGTTCGTAACAACGAACTACTGCTGATTCGACCGATTGTGGATCGATGTAGTAATTATCTTTTGTTAATTCAGAATAAATATTTTCGGTCAAATCTGTACAAGAAGCTAAAGTCATAGCTCCCAGTATACTTGCAGCATATAATATGGTCTTAAACTTTTTCATATTTCTTGTTTCTAATGAATCAATTAATAACTAATTTGTACACCAAATGTCAGATTTCTAGCTGTTGGATAAACATCCATGCCACCGATACCCGGCCACAAACCTGTTGTCGTAACAGTTGTTGGATCTACACCTGTGTATTTTGTCAATGTAAATACATTCTTTATTGTTGCATATAAACGCAGATTAGAGATCCATTTCGTGTTTAATTTAGGTGTCCAGCCGAGGGTAATATTATCCAAGCGCAGGTAATTACCGTTTTGCAAGAAATAGTCACAAATTACTTTCGGACCTTTGATATGAGCATTCTCTTCATAAGCAGATGTTAGTTTATTGTCGACAGCGATAACTTGCAAACCATAATACATTTCATATTGGTTCATGATTTTGTAGTCAAAGCGTCCACGGAAGAAGATTGATAAATCAAAGTTCTTATATGTAAATGTGTTACCCCATGAAAGCTCCCATTTTGGAACTCCTGTACCATCCAAGTAAACTTTATCTTGTTCGTTACCGTCAGCTCCTAGTTTGGTAGTTCCGCCTTCTTTTCCACCTTCCCAAATCAGGATTTGTCCGTTTTCATCTACTCCGGCGTATTTGAAGCCGTAGAATGAACCGATCGGTGTACCATCTTGCAGACGTTGAGCTGAACCTGGGTTACCCGGAGAAGGGAATCCATCACCATCAATATAACCTAACTGATATTTCTCGTTTGAGAAAGATTTCAGTTTGGATGTCGTATAAGAAAGTACTACATTCGTAGAATATGTAAAGTCTTTTGTTTGAACGGCATCCCAGTTTGCTTGTAATTCAAAACCTTTTGAAGTTGTTGTTCCTACGTTGGCTGTAATAGTCTCGTGCAGGTAAGGAGGCAATGGAACTTTATAATCTCCAATTACATCACGTCCGTCACGAATGAACAAATCCAAGCTTCCTGATAATCTTGATTTGAATAAGGTATAGTCGATACCTAAGTTGTATGAAACCTGCTTTTCCCAACCTAAATCATAATTCGGGTTATTGCCAGGACCATATCCTTTGATCCATCCAAACCGGTCACTGTAATAGTCTCCGTAGCCAGTGTATTTGGCAAGAGAAATGTATTTGTCAAAACCAGAACGTCCTGTTACACCATAAGAGAAACGGACTTTCAAGTCGTCAACAACAGAACTACTTTCAAATACAGGAAGTTTAGACACACGCCATGCTGCAGAAGCGGCTGGGAAAAGCCCCCATTTATTATCTGCACCGAACTTTGTGTTTCCTTCATAACGTAATGATCCAGTGAACAAGAACAAATCGTTGTAATTATAATTTACACGACCTAAGAAGGCGATTGTTTTTTCTTGATTCTTTGTAGAGTTCATACCCAATCGGCCATCTAATTTCTGATAATCACCGGCTCCCAGATTATTTGTCAAGAATGCATCTGTTGGGAAATTACGGTTTTCTGCATCAAACTCTTCATAGTTGAATTCCTGATAAGAATAACCTCCCATGATTTTGGTATTATGTTTTCCGATCGTAAATTCATAATTACCTAACCATTCTAATGTCCAGTCTGTCCAGTTTTCTTGTTTAATATAAGCATGACCGTGATAACCTCCATCAATACATTCTCTGAAAGTTGAATATTTATAATCTTGTTCCTTCTTGTTATGTCCTTGGCGGCCTAACTTTAATTCGGTATTCAAATTATCCAAAATATTCAATTTGATATTGAAGTCAACCATAGAATATTCTTGTAAAGCTCCACGATCTCGTTCGGTCAGATTCTTAACAGGGTTGTAAGAATAACCACCAGAACCTTGGAAAGCTTCCATTTCATCTACACTGTATGTTGGATTCAACTGTACTGCTTGTTTGAAAGAGCCATAGTCTGTGTAATCTTCATCAGCTATACGGTATGAAATGTTACCACCTACTTCCAACCGGTCTTCCAGTGTGATGTGTTTGAAGTTTCCACGTAATCCGTATTCCTTGCGTTTTGATACGATATCCAGACCTTCTTTCTGTTTGAAGTTGGTCGATATACGGAAAATTGTAGATTCACTACCTCCGGCAAGTGCTATGTTATGATTGTGTCCGAAGTTGTTTTTATTGATTAATTCATCATACCAGTCTGTACGGTAGCCATGATCAACGGCTCCAGTTACATTGGCCAGATAAGCGTCCGGATCCAATACATCGGGTTTATTGGCTACAAAGTCGTGTTCTACGTAACCATCATAACTGATAGTTGTTTTTCCGGCTCTACCTTGTTTGGTCGTTACCAAAATAACACCATTGGCACCACGTGAACCGTAGATGGCTGCTGCAGAACCATCTTTTAAGACGGTAATAGATTCGATATCTTGTTGAGCGATGTTTCTTAAGTCTCCACCCGGCATACCATCAATAACGATAAGCGGACTATTTCCTGCTTTCAGTGAAGAGGCACCACGGACCTGAATACTTGAACTGGAGTTCGGGTCAGAAGCGGCTGTGCTGTTTACAGTCACACCGGCTACTTTACCATCAACCAATTGCATGGCGTCGTTAACAGCTCCTTGCAAGAAGTCCTTACTTTTTACACTTGTAACGGCTGTTGTCAAGTCTTTTTTAACAGAAGAACCGTAACCAACCACTACCACTTCTTCTAGATTCTGCGAGTCTTCGCGTAATGTTACTTTAACACTTGTGCCTTCAGGTACTACTTCTTGCGTTTGGTAACCTATATAGGATACTTGTAAAATTGCATTGGCTGGGCAATTCTCCAAAATGAACTTACCGTCTAAATCGGTAATTGTTCCATTTTGTGTTCCTTTGATGATTACATTGGCTCCAATGACTGGATTTCCTTCTTGGTCTACTACTGTTCCTGAGATCCTTTCATCTTGATAAACACTACTTAAATTAAAAGAAGCATCAGTCCTTAAAGAATTTTCGGCATTAGCAGAAAACATAGGAGCAAGAAGACACAAAATACCCCCC